>Ga0209211_10000043_pt1 | contig 276032 bp, 289 predicted proteins | sample RifGroA2_FD_183992 | JGI IMG/M metagenome (GOLD analysis project Ga0209211, IMG submission 183992) | Groundwater microbial communities from Rifle, Colorado, USA - Groundwater A2 (SPAdes) (version 2) | ecosystem: Environmental > Aquatic > Deep subsurface > Groundwater | place: Rifle, Colorado...
TGGCCTGGTGTACCTTTGTCTGATTTTTGGTATACGAATCAAATGTGTGAAACAGATATTAATGCGTTAATTAATGCTGAGAATCAGGGTTTGACGTCTGTTTTAGGTTTTGGCCCCGTAAAAGGTCAACACGAAAATGGAGCGCAGGCAGCCTATTATTCTATGGCTACCGGATTATTAGGTATTAAGGGTCCTGATACTAAGGCGTATTATGATTCGTGGAGTATTGATTTCAATGCTTGGAAGGGTTTTGATCTTCCTTTAAGCATGTTTATCCCTGAGGGCAGATATGAAGAAAGGGACGATGATGTTTTATCAAGAGAATTCCAGAAAGCATTTGTGTATGTTAATCCAACAAAGTCTGATAAATACATAAGCTTTGGAGGTTCTTATTATTATCTTACTGAAGATGGTGTAAAATCGACCAACAAAATCTCTTCAACAACTCTTAAACCGAATAGAGCAATTATTTTGTTTAAAGATTGCAGTAATGGTGAATGTAATGTCGTCAATAATACTACTATTTGGAATACTTTTGCAGAAATAAATAGACGTGTCTCTAATAATCTAGCTAACGCACTCTCTGCTTTCTGGTCAGCATTTGGAACTTTTTTTATGGGAGTATTTGGTGATTAGAATTTTTAATTGATTTATGGAATTAAAAGACAAAGTAGTAATAATTACAGGTGGAACAAGAGGCTTAGGAAAAGCCCTAGCTCTATCTTTTTTGAAAAATGGGGCAAAAGTTGTGGTTTGTTCTCGGAATGAAGAAGGTTTAAAAGATTTAGAAAAAGAAATTATTGGAATAAAAGCGGATGTTACAAAAGAAGATGAATTGCAAAAATTATTGGAATTTACCATAGAAAAATTCAGTAAACTGGATATTTGGATTAATAATGCCGGTATTTGGTTGCCACATTCGCTTGTTGAAAATTTTGATATGAAAAAAGTTAAGAAAATGTTTGATGTGAATGTTTTTGGCTCCGTGAATGGTTCTAGGGTGGCTTTAAGATTTTTTAAAAAACAAGGATTTGGGTACATTATTAACATAATTTCAGATAGCGCTTTAATTGGAAGGCCTATGAGTTCTACCTATAGCGCAAGTAAATGGGCTATGAACGGTTTTACTAAATCAGTTCGAGAAGAAAATAAAAATATTTCTATATTTTCGATATATCCAAGTGGTATAAAAACGGATATTTTTGGAGAAAATAGACCGGATGACTTTGATAGTTTTATGGATCCAGATTTTGTTGCTGATAAAATTATAGAAAATCTTAAAAAAGACAAACCAGATGAAGAATTAATTATAAAACGTTAATCCCGATACTAGAGCGAAGTTCAGTACGGGACAAGTTTAAAAAATATGCTTTACACAAGGAAAGGAGACAATGGAACAACTAAAACTTTCGGATGCGATCAACGTATTTCTAAAAGTTCAATTATCGCTGAAGCCCTTGGCTCTTTAGATGAGATGAATTCTTTTTTAGGTTTTTGTAAAGTGAAAGCTAAAAAAGAAAAATTACTCATTGGTAAATTAAATGTAGATCAAATAGTTCACGATATTCAAAAAAATTTATTTATTATTCAGGCAGAATTAGCAGGAGCATCAATGTCTATCGGCGAAGAAAAAATAAAAGAATTAGAAAAAATTATTGATTCCATAGAAAAAGAACTTCTACCCATAAAAACCTTTTTTATTTCCGGTGGAACAGAACTTGCTTCCATTTTTGATATAGCTCGTACTATTTCTCGTAGAGCAGAGAGGAGGGTCATTGTGGTCGCAGACGAAAGCAAAATAGAAATCAAACCTTTCACTAAAGCATATCTTAATCGTCTTTCAAGTGTGCTATACGCTTTTGCCAGATTATCTAATTATAGAGCCGGCATAACAGAACAAAGCCCGGATTACAAATAAAAAATTATAAAAATTCAAAAGATTTCTGAGCCTTCGCCCTCGGAGCCATAAAGACAGGGGACCCACGACTCTTAAAATCTTTTAATTTTTATAATTTTTGAAAGTAGCATTTATCTATATTTTTTGCTATAAATAGCGCTACATGGTGCCTATAGTGTAATGGTTAGCACTAGGGTTTGTGGAACCCTCAGTTCGAGTTCAAATCTCGATAGGCACCCAATTTAGGTTTGTCTTTTTTAATATGCAAACGAAAATTGTTAAAATTACAGATGAAAACAAAAAAGAAGTTTTAGAAAAAGCTGCAAATATTATTAAAAGTGGTGGTTTGGTTGTTTTTCCAACAGAAACTGTTTATGGATTAGGGGCGAATGTTTTTGATGAAAAAGCTTTGGCAAAAATTTTTTCTGCCAAAGGCAGGCCTAGCGATAATCCTATTATTGTTCACATTAGTGATGAAGATCAGTTAAAAGAATTAGTTGATACTGTCTCAGAACAACAAAAAAAATTAATAAATGCATTTTGGCCGGGGCCACTGACTATTGTTTTTGAAAAGAAAAAAGAAATTTCAGATATTGTTTCCGGCGGGCTTCCAACTATTGCGGTTCGTATGCCATCAAATCCTATAGCTCATGAACTTATTTATTTGGCTGGCGTACCTATTGCCGCACCGTCGGCTAATATATCGGGTCGTCCAAGTGGAACCACGGGAGAACATATTTATGATGAGCTAACAGGCAAGGTTGATATGATTATTGATGCCGGTTTTTCGGATATTGGCGTTGAATCGACAGTTCTAAGAATAAATAACGAGCAAGTCCTGATTCTTCGTCCAGGGGCGATTACTAAAGAAATGTTAGAAAAAATTTTATTTCCATTGGCGGTTATTTTTGCGAAGGATAGAAGGGAACTACAATTTTCTCCCGGTACAAAATATAGACATTATGCGCCTAAAGCAAAATTAGAAATTATTTCTGAAAAAATGGAAAAGCGAGCGGAAGTTTTAAAAGAAAAAAAATTAAGAATCGGCATTATAACCACAAAGCAGAATAAAGATTCTTTTGAAAAGTACAAACCTAATGTTTTTGTATTGGGTGATAGAAATAATTTAGAAGAAATATCGCAAAAACTTTATGATGCTCTGCGATTTTTTGATACCCATCCCGTTGATATTATTTTGTGTGAAAGTTTTCCAAAAGAAGGTTTAGGCGTAGCCATTATGGATCGCCTAGATCGGGCGAGCATGTAAATTTTCTTGCAAGCAAAAAAGAATCCAGTTGCTTGCTACAAAAACTTTCATGCTCGCCCTCTTTATGTCATAATTAAAAAATGAGGGGAAGTATTTTGGGAAAAATATTTAATACGCCGAATAGGGTATTGAAAAAAAGCGTGGAATTAGAGCGAGAAATAAGGGATGATTTAGAAAATGAAAAACCGGTTAAGGAGGTAAAGGAGTATTGGAAAACTTTAGGCCCCGGACTTACCACAGGAGCGGCTGACGATGATCCATCAGGTATTGCCACTTATTCACAAATGGGAGCGTCTCGCGGTTTTGATTTGATTTGGCTTTCGCTTTTTTCTTTTCCTTTAATGGGTGCCATTCAAGAAATGTGCGCTCGTATTGGACTTACTACTGGAGTGGGGCTTGCTACTAATATAAAAAGACATTTTTCAAAAAAAATTCTTTATATTTGCACCTTGCTTCTTCTTTTTGCAAATGTTTTTAATATCGGAGCAGATCTGGGAGCTATGGCAAAAGGCGCTCAACTTATTTTCCCTGGGATAGAATTCGCCTTTTTGGTTTTGGGTTTTGCTGCTCTGAGTCTTGGCCTTCAGATTTTTATTCCTTATAAAAAATACTCAAAATATCTAAAGTATTTAGCCTTAGTCCTTTTTGCTTATGTATTTTCAGCCTTTTCGGTTGTAACTAATTGGGGAGAAGTATTTAAGCATTTGGTTGTTCCAATAATTTCTTTTTCAAAGGATGAAATTATTCTAATTTGTGCAGCTTTTGGTACTACTATTTCGCCTTATTTATTTTTCTGGCAAACATCCCAAGAAGTAGAAGAACAAATATTAAAAGGGGAAGAAACAGAAAAAGCACGACGTACTCTTAATACGAATGAAAATATTCACAAAATGAGAATAGATGTTTGGTCAGGTATGTTTTTTTCTAATCTTATTATGTTCTTTATAATTGCCACTAGTGCAGCGGTCTTGTTTGGAAGCGGTATCACAAACATAGCAACAGCGGCTGATGCAGCTTTGGCCTTAAAACCTTTCGCCGGTAATTTCGCTTTTACTTTATTTGCTATTGGAATTGTAGGAGTAGGACTTTTAGCCATTCCAATACTAGCAGGTTCAGTTTCTTATGCAATGTCTGAAGCTTTTAATTGGAAAGAAGGACTTTACAGAAAATTAAAACAAGCTACAGCTTTTTATGGAGTTATTATTATAGCTATGATTTTGGGAATTGTTTTAAATTTCATAGGGCTTGATCCTATAAAAACCCTTATTTATTCAGCTGTTTTGAATGGCATCATTTCACCTGTCATTTTATTCTTTATTGTACAGATCAGTGCCAGTGAAAAAATAATGGGGGATTTTAAAAATAAGAGACTGACTAATATCATAGGCTGGCTAACTGTTGGATTATTGTTTGCAGTCAGCCTAACCGCCGTTATTTTTATTTTGAGGTAATATTTTTATGGAGATTATTAAAAATTATGATTTGACTAAATTAAATACTTTCGGAATATCCGTCCGCGCGAAATTTTTTGTTGAATTAAATGATGAATTTAGTTTAAAGAAGCTTTTTATTTCTCCGGAATTTAAGAATAATGAAAAATTATTTTTAGGTGGAGGGAGTAATATATTATTTACGAAAGATTTTGATGGTATTGTTATTTTAAATAGATTAAAGGGGATTAAAATACTAGAGGAAAATTCCGAGAGTGTTTTTATAAGGTCTATGGGTGGAGAAATATGGCATGATTTGGTGATGTTTACGGTCAATCATGGATATTGGGGTATAGAAAATTTATCACTTATACCAGGTACTGTCGGTGCTGCGCCCGTACAGAATATCGGAGCATATGGAGTAGAACTCAAAGATACTTTGGAGAATGTTGAAGCATATGAAATAAAGACAGGAAAAAAAAATATTTTTAAAAAAGAAGAATGTGAATTTGACTATCGTTACAGTGTTTTTAAAGGTAGATTAAAAGGCAAATATTTTATTACGGCCATAACTTTAAAGTTGAATAAAGCGGGAAAAGGAAATACGGATTATAAAATATTGCAGGAATATTTGGAAAAACCCGCCCGAACGGCTGACATCGTCCAGTCGGGCGGGAATAAAATTGTCTCACCCATAGGTCTACGACCGAGGGAAATTATTTCTCCTAGAATTATTAGTGACGCAGTCATAGCTATCCGTAAAAGTAAATTACCCGACCCATTATTAATAGGTAATGCTGGGAGTTTTTTTAAAAATGTTTTTTTGGAAAAACAAAAAATGAAAGTTTTGTTAGAAGTTTACCCTGAAATGCCCTATTTTGAAGAACCCGCCGACGCTAAGGCTATGTCGGGCAAGGAAGGGAATATTAAAGTTTCCGCTGCTTGGCTTATTGAAAAATGTGGCTGGAAGGGAAAAAGAATAGGAAATGCTGGCGTACATGAAAAACAGGCGTTAGTCCTCGTAAATTACGGCGGAGCTACGGGAGAAGAAATAAAAAATTTATCCGAACAAATAATTACTTCAGTCTTTTCCAAATTCAATTTGACGCTTGAAAGAGAAGTGAATTTGATTTGACAATATTTTTGTGTATAATTGATATATTATAAAGTTTAATAAGTAAAAAAATATGAAAAAAAATATGGTTTGGTGGTTTTTAATAGTAATCGTTGTCGTGGGAATTTTAGTTTTTATTACTATTAATAGTAAAAGAGTAGATTATTCTAACTCCAAAATTGCAGGTGAAGAACAAAATAATATGCAAAATGCACAACAAATTGAGGGTGTAAAAATTATAATTCTGAAGGAAGGCAATGGAGATATAGCTAAATCAGGTGATACAGTAGCCATGAATTACACAGGGAAACTGGCAGATGGTACAATTTTTGATTCAAACGTAGATCCAAAATTTAATCATGTGCAACCCTTTGTTTTTACTATAGGAGCAGGTCAAGTCATTAGAGGCTGGGATGTAGGAATTGCCGGGATGAAAGTGGGAGAGGGAAGAATACTTGAAATTAATCCAGATTATGCTTATGGCGAAGCTGGTGCGGGAGGAGTAATACCTCCGAATGCGACGATCAGTTTTGAAGTTGAACTTTTACAAATTGAAAAATAATTTATTCTGCTGAATAACATAATTAATGTATGGAAATATTAAATGAATATAAAAAAAATATATATCGTGTATCACTTGTTTTTTTAATTATTCTCTCTCTTTATTTTGCTGTTAGATTTTTATCTGAATTTAAATCTTACAGTATGATAGGAAGTAAGGAAATAAGTACCGTTACATTATCCGGACACGGTGAAGTTTTTGCTGTCCCTGATATTGCAAGTATTTATTTTACTATCAGTAAAGAATCAAAAACAGTAAAAGAAGCACAAACCCTTGTAGCTGAAGTCGAAAAGAAATCCCTGGACTTTTTAAAAGAGAATAATGTTCTGGAAAAGGATATCAAAACTTCGGATGCCTCCTTTTCTCCGAAATATGAATACAGATATGATACGAAAATAATGATTCCTTGTACGCAATACAGCTGTCCGCCAAATAGTAGGAGTGTTATTGTTGGATATGTTGCTTCAGAATCTATAACTGTAAAAATTAGAAATACAGATGATGTAGGTAAAATTATGCAAGGACTTGGAACATTAGGTGTCTCCGATTTAAGCGGCCCAAATTTTTCCATAGATAATGAGGATGGGTTAAAAGCAGAAGCAAGAAAAAAGGCTATTGATGATGCGAAAGAAAAAGCGAGAGTATTAGCAAAAGATTTGGGTGTTAGATTGGGAAAAATTACTTCTTTTAATGAATCCGGTGATTATCCTATGCCGATGTATGCTAAAACTATGATGGCTGAGGGTGTTTCTAATGATTTTACCCCAGCCGAAATACCAAAAGGAGAGAATACCATAAATTCGGATGTTACCATCACTTATGAAATATGGTAAAACTATTTGTTTTCTAAGATAGGTTGACTATTTTTTGAAAAAGAGTAGCATTAGAAAAGCCCTTGAAAGGGGGCTTTTCTAAATATGTCAAAAATTACCGAATATTTTAAAGAAACAAAGACAGAATTAAAGCATGTAATTTGGCCTAATAAACAACAGACCATCTTTTATAGCTTGATTGTAATCGTTTTATCTATTTTAATAGCCTATCTGCTCGGTGTTTTTGATTTTGTTTTCTTACAAGGCTTACAGAAGATAATTTCTTTCTAAATTACCATGAAACAAGAAACGCAAGGTACTAGAAATTGGTATGCTATTCACACATATGCTGGATATGAAAATGTTGTTCTCCGCAATTTAAAGCAACGTATTGATTCCTTAAGTATGAATGATAAAATTTTTAATGTCATCGTGCCGGTTGAAAAAAAAATAAAAATAAAAGCAGGCAAACGTGTAAAAGTAGAGGAAAAAATCTACCCGGGTTATGTTTTAGTGGATATGATAGTTACAGATGATTCTTGGTATGTTGTTCGCAATACTCCTCGGGTCACGGGTTTCGTCGGTGCTGGAGTAAACCCTGTTCCTCTGAAAAACGAAGAAGTGGAATACCTTTTCAAAAAGATGGATACAGGTATGGCTAAACACAATATTGATATCGCTATAGATGAAACAGTTTTGATAATTGATGGTCCCTTTAAAGATCTCGAAGGTAAGGTAAATGCTGTTGATGAGGAGCGTGGAAAAATAAAAGTACTTGTCTCAATGTTCGGTCGCGAGACGCCTGTAGAACTTGATTTCTTGCAAGTTAAGAAGGTTTAAAAAATTAACGAAGCAAAATATATGAAAAAGATAACAAAAAAAATAAAACTCCAAATAGAAGCTGCTAAAGCTACACCGGCACCTCCATTAGGGCCTGCATTAGGGCAAGCGGGTATCAACATAGGGGATTTTGTCACTAAGTTTAATGCTACCACTGCTAAAATGGCAGGAGATAAGGTTTCTGTCGTTATTACAGTTTATGAAGACAGAAGTTATGATTTTATCATAAAAACTCCTCCAGTTTCGGGTCTTATTTTGAAAGCAGCCGGAGTGGAAAAAGGGTCGGGCAAAAATGTCGCTACTAAAGCTGGAACAATCACTAAGACCCAAGCCGGAGAAATAGCTAAAAAGAAAATGAAGGATTTGAATGCTAAAGACACAGAAGGAGCCATCAGAATCATTGCCGGCTCCGCACGATCGATGGGAGTTGAAGTAATGAACTAACGTTTTAATTGTGCTATTATATTAATATGCAAAACGTTCAAAAATATTTAACTAAGAAAAATCTTTTGTTTGTTGTCATTTTTACAGTCTTGGGTTTCATCGCCTTGCAAATTCCCGTAGCACAACTGGAAGGATCAAAAACAAAATTTATGCTTTATGACGCCTTTGCACCTATTGCCGGAACTTTTATTGGTAGCTTGCCTGGAGTATTGGCTGTGTTTTTTATGCAATTTATTAATTTCTTGGTTCACGGAGCAGTGATTGAGGATGCCGGAACAATTATCCGATTTTTGCCAATGCTTTTTGCGGTATTGTATTTTGCCAAAAAAGGGAAATTTAATTTAGTTATTCCGATAATCGCGATTCTTGCATTCATCGCCCATCCTATTGGAAGAACCGTTTGGTATTTTTCTCTTTTCTGGACTATCCCTATTATTGCCTATTTTTTTCGAGATCGTTTTCTGCTTGCCAGATCATTGGGGGCTACTTTCACCGCTCATGCAGTTGGTGGTGCTTTGTGGATCTGGGTTTTCGCCTTACCCGCGTCGATTTGGATTTCTCTTATTCCAGTTGTAGTCCTGGAGCGCGCTCTATTCGCAATTGGAATTTCTGTTTCTTTTGTTTTAGTCAATAATCTCCTAGCCTTTTTGCAGAAGAAACACATCTTAAATCTCGGTTTCAATATTGAGGGTAAATATCTCTTGGGTGCACTTTACCATGAGTCAAATACACAAACTAACCCATAAAATATACTATGTTGCTTACATTGCTGCAAGCATTGATGGTCGGATAGCAAAAGATTGTCACTCTGGTACAGATTGGACAAGTATAGAAGACTGGAATTTTTTTCAAAAATCTCTAGAAAAAATAGATGCTGTCATTGTTGGACACAATACTTATAAATTAGCTAGAGCTCGTCTGAAAAAAAGAAACGCAATAGTGTTAACTTCAAAAGTTCAAAAACCCATAACAAAGGATAGTATAATTTTCTTTAACCCAAATAAATCCAACCTGAAGAAATTTTTGCAAGCTAGAAAATATAAAAATGTAGCCATAGTCGGTGGTCCGAAGGTTTATAACTTTTGCCTTGAGAATAAAATGCTAGATAAGCTCTTTGTCACAATTGAGCCTTATGTTTTTACAGTTGGTATACCGATGTTTTCCAGCAACAAATTCAAGAAATATAATTTTGTTCTAGAATCAGTAAAAAAACTTAATAAAAAAGGAACTCTTTTGCTAAAATATAAATATGCAAATTAAAACCATTAAAACCAGTATTTTTAGGGAGAAAGAAGACTTACTTAAATTTGTTTTTAGATATGTTAAAAAGATTCCAGAAAATTCTATATTGGTTGTAACTTCAAAAATATTAGCTCTTTCAGAAGGGAGAACTGTCTTGATTGATAGGACAATTTCGCATAACAAAATGCATGAAAAGATTATTGAATCTGAAAGTGATTTTATGCTTCGTACGAAACATACTTGGCTTACCATAAAAGATGGTGTGGTCATGGCTTCGGCTGGGGTAGATGAGTCAAATGCAGATGGGAAAATGGTTTTATTACCAAAAGATAGTTTTAAATCGGCTTTATTTATTCGTAAAGAACTTTGTAAAAAATTTAAAATAAAAAATTTGGGTATTTTGATTACAGATAGTCGATTATTTCCCTTACGTGCCGGAGTCGTGGGTATTGCTCTTGGTTATGCTGGATTTAAAGGAATTAGAAATTATATTGGCAAGAAAGATATCTTTGGACGTACTTTAAAATTTTCTCGCACAGATATTGCAGACAGTTTGGCAACTTCTGCTGTGCTTTGTATGGGGGAAGGAAAAGAACAACAGCCACTTGCTCTAATAACAGACGCCCCAGTAATTTTCACTGAGAGAATTAATAAAAAAGAACTCTATATTGACCCACGTGAAGATTTATATAGACCTTTTTTTGAGAATATAAAAAGAATCAAATTTTAAAAACAAAAACCCGATAGCACTTTACTTTTTCTGTTTTCAATGGTATTGTTATAATAAATATATTTGTCAATTTTATAATAAAAGAAAAGTAAAATTATGAAAGTTAAAACAATTCTAGGCCAACCATTACTTGCTTCTTTGTTTTTAAAAATCGGCAAGAAGCTTAATGTAAAGGTTTTTATTGAAGAAGAATATGGTGTTGTTGGAAAGATATCATATTCAAACGGCATTAATAGATATTTTCGTGGAACAACATTGGACATAAATACGATGGGTTCTTCGGAAATAGCTCGTGATAAAGATTATTCAAAAATCTTTATGAGAGAAATGGGGTACCCCGTTATTCCTTGGAAGAAATTTTATAGTATTTCTTTTGCTGCCAAAATTAAATCTAAACAAACTATTGAAAGAGCATGGAAGTTTGGGAAAAAAATGGGATTACCAGTATTTCTTAAACCGAACAGTAAAAGCCAAGGGACTGGAGTCACAAAAGTTTATACTAAAACTGATTTTTTTAAGGTATTTAAAGAAATTAGTTACATTGATAATGTTATTTTAGTTGAACAACCAGTTATTGGTAAAGATTATCGAGTTGTTGTTTTAGACAAAAAGATCATTTCTGCTTATGAACGGATACCTTTGACTATTGTTGGTGATAATAAATCAACTATTAGGGCATTACTTAAAAAGAAACAAAGTGACTTTAAAAAATCTGGTCGTGATAGAACATTCAATATCAACGACAAAAGATTAAAGATGATTCTTTTTAGAAAAAAAGTAACCTTCAATTCTATACTTCTAAAAAATGAATCTTTGAGGTTGCTCGATAATGCGAATTTATCAACAGGAGGAACATCTATTGATGTTACAGAAAAAATCCATCCGTTTTTTAAAGATGTTGCAATTAAATTAACTAAACATATGGGACTACGATTATGTGGGGTTGATTTAATTATTGATGGTGATATTTCTACTTTACCTACAAAAAAATGGTATGTAATTGAAATTAATTCTGCTCCGGGATTAGATCATTATACATCTTTGGGAAAGAAACAACGGAATATTGTTGAATCTTTGTACACTAAGGTGTTTAAAGCAATGGGAAAGAAATAATTTTTTGTTTATTTTATAAAAGCATCTCAATTTTGAGATGCTTTATTTTTTAATTTTTTCGAGGTATATTTATAATATGAAAAAAGAGACCAAAAAGGTAATAAAACACAAAAGGCCTAGTTGGGATGAATATTTTTCGAGTATGGTTGAATTAGTTGGCACTAGGAGCACTTGTGACAGAGGAAAATCCGGTTGTGTTATTGTAAAAGATAAAAGAGTTTTAAGTACCGGCTATATTGGTTCACCAATGGGCACAGTGCATTGCGATGAGGCTGGACATGAAATGCATACAGTAATACAAGAAGATGGTATTCAAAGCAGACACTGTATTAGAACAGCTCACGCAGAACAAAATGCTATAGTTAATGCAGCACGCTTTGGCATCGCATTGGATGGAGCTACTTTATATTGTCACATGACACCATGTTACGTTTGCGCAAAAATGATTATAAATGGAGGTATTAAAAGAGTAATTTGTAATTTGGATTACCATGCGGGTGGCAGAAGTAAAAAATTATTTAAAGAAGCAAAAGTAAAATACGAGTTGTTGAGTAAAAAAATACAGACTTATAAAGATATGTAATTATGAATAAAATAATTTTAGCAATAGTTGGTTTGCCGGGAGCTGGCAAAAATGAAGTTACTGAATATTTAATGAAGAAAATGAATTGGCCCAAAGTTTATTTTGGTGATGTTACTTTTGATGAGATGAAAAAAGTTGGATTGGAAATAAATGAAACAAATGAAAGAAAAACTAGAGAAGAAATTAGAGCAAGATTAGGAATGGGTTCATATGCTATTTTAAGTATTCCTAAAATTAAAGAATTATATGAAGAGTCTAGTGTTATTGTTGAGAGTCTTTATAGTTGGGAAGAATATTTAGAAATGAAAAAAGAATTTGGGGACGTCTTTAAAGTTTTAGCAACTTTTTCTTCCCCAGAGATAAGAACAGAAAGACTTAAAAATCGTCCCCATCGTCCGCTTACAAAAGAAGAAATGATTTCTCGTGATTATGCACAAATAGAAAATCTTCATCAAGCTGGTCCAATAGCTCGTGCTGATTTTATGATTGTAAATGAGGGCACCATAGAAAGTCTACACGAACAGATAGACGAAATAATTAAGAAAACTTCTTAATATATTCTGTAAATTCTAAATCGTATTTATTTAAGTCATCTTTTAAGTGTTTTTCACTTTTTATTTTTTCCCATTTATTTTTATCAATTTCAGGGAAGAAAGTATCAGCATCAGGAAACTCTGCATCAACATGTGTGATATAAAGTTTGTCTGCTTTTTCTATAAATAGTTTATATATCTGTCCGCCACCAATAACAAAAATTTCCTCGCCCTGAGCTTGTCGAATGGATTCATCGTTTTCTTTTTTTAATAAAGTATCTAACTCTTCTACTGAATAAACTATATCTACGCCATGGCGTAGATAGTTTTTATCAAGAGTGATTACAATATTCCTTCGATTTGGAAGTGGTCGCCCAATACTTTCAAAAGTTTTTTGGCCCATTATGACCGTATGTTCAGAAGTTACTTCTCTAAAATGTTTCATATCAGCAGGCAAATTCCAAAGAAGTTCATTCTTTTTTCCAATTTCATTATTTTTGCCGATGGCCGAAATGATTGAAATCATGATGTTAGTGTCAAGGTTCGACCTTGAAATTTTATTTAAACTGCTATTTCAAATGGGATTCGGTCATAACTTTGATAATCTAAAAGTTTTGTATCTTCAGATTTCCAATCAAAGATGGATTCCCAGTTTTCTGTTTCTACTTTTGGTAATGGATATTCTTCTGGATTACGAGAGAGTTGTTCTTCAGCTCCATCTATATGATTTTCAAAAACATGGACATCTCCTAAGAATCCCACAAGTTTACCTTCTTTAAATCCGGTTTCTTTAGCCAGAAGATGGAGTAATAAAGCATAACTGGCAATATTAAATGGAAGACCCAACATGGTATCAACTGAACGTTGATTCCACATTAAATTGAGTTTATTACCAATGGTGGTAACCTGGAAAGAATAATGGCAAGGAGGAAGTGCCATTTCATTAAATTGCAATGGATTCCAAGCGTTCACTATCATTCTTCTATCGCGCGGATTTGTTTTTAAAGTTTCAACTACTTTTTTTAATTGATCGATTCCTTGCCCAGTATAATCCGAGTCATAATTTGAATAAGGCGCATTAAAATGTCGCCATTGAAAACCATAAATTGGACCGAGGTCTCTTTCTTCCAGCATTTTCTTTTTTGAAGTATCATCGTGCCCGTAGGGAGCCTTTTGAGGTTTAGCCCACTCATCCCAAATATGATTGTTTTTATTTTGCAACCATTTTTTATCTGTTATACCATTTATAAAAAATTCTAATTCAGTTGCAATCAAACGCAGCGATATTTTTTTCGTAGTAAGTAATGGAAAACCTTTTGACATATCATGTTCAAAAATGGCTCCGGCAATAGTGTAAGCGGGAACACCTTGTCGGGTGTCAACTTTCTCTCCGTTTTCTAAAACATTTTTTACGATATCTAAATAAGCTTTCATGTTTTCATTATAACTTTTTATTTTGATTAATAAATCATTGACAAAATATTGAGAAAATGCTATATTTAAATCATAATTAAGACTTTCAGAAAATTCAATAAAAATTCTCCTTCTCGTTTTGGAAACAACAACAGAAAAAGAAACAAGAACCATCTTTCTAAGAAAAGAAGTTTTTCTGAGCGCATAGATTTTTCTCGTTTTATTAAAAAAGGTCAACACATAGAAGAAAAACCTTATGTTTCAAAACATACTTTTATTGATTTTCCTTTTCATCCGCAAATTCATAAGAATATAGCCAGAACTGGTTTTATTCATCCAAGACCAATTCAAGATCAAGTTATCCTTCCTATCTTTGCTGGAAAAGATGTTTTTGGTATGGCCAATACCGGTACAGGAAAAACTGCAGCCTTTCTTTTGCCTCTGATAGAGCATATTTCAAAACACAAAAGAGAAAAAGTTTTGATTATGGCTCCCACTAGAGAACTTGCCCTACAAATAGATTCTGATTTTCGTATGCTTGCTTTTGGCTTAGGAATTTTTTCAGTAGCTTGTGTCGGTGGACTTCCTATTATGAGACAAATTGCAGAATTACGAAGAGGAGTGTCATTTGTTATAGGTACGCCAGGGCGAATGCGTGATCTTATTGAAAGAAAAGTTTTAGATTTATCTACTTGCCATAAAATAGTGCTTGATGAAGCAGATAGAATGCTCGATATGGGGTTTAGAGATGATATGGTTTTTATTCTTGGAAAAGTTTCTAAGGAACGTCAGACCCTTTTCTTTTCGGCCACCCTTTCAGCAGAAGTAAAAAAATTAACGGCAGAATTTCTTAAAGACCCGGTTTTTATTTCTGTCATCTCTGGCGAAACAGCAAAAAATATTGATCAAGATATTATTCGTACTAGAAACAAAGAAGAAAAGTTAGAAAGACTGCACGAAGTTTTAAAAAAGGAAGGTTCAAATAAAGTTTTAATTTTTCGAGAAATGAAACACAGTGTAGATTCTCTCACTAAAGACCTTACTCATATGGGATTTAAAGTTGGTTGTATTCACGGCGATAAAAGAAGTCGCGAACGCATTCGTACTTTGGATTTATTTAAAAAAAATCATATTAGTATTTTGATAGCGACAGATGTGGCAGCTCGAGGGCTTGATATCCCAGATGTGACTCACGTCATCAACTATGATATTCCGCAAACTTACAATACTTACGTGCATCGTATTGGTCGCACGGGCCGTTCCGGTAAAAAGGGAATAGCTCTAACGTTTGTGTAAATAAAAATTAACTGTCAAATATCGAGTGTTTGACAGTTTTAATTAAAGAGGAATATAATATTCGTTATGAATAGAGAAAATATTTCAGTTGGAGAATATTACCATATTTACAATAGAGGAGTTGGTAAAAAAATAATTTTTAAAGATGATAGAGATAGAATTAGATTTCTTTTTCTTATTTTATATTTTCAAGCAGAAAATAATTTTCCTCAAATTTCTAGGATTATTTTCTTTTATGTCAAACATCGGGTGTTTAACATTGATAATGATATAAAAAATCAAATAACTGAAGAAAGATTTGTAGAATTAACTGGTTTTGTTTTAATGCCTAACCATTTTCATCTTATAGTAAAAGAAATCAAAGAGGGAGGAATGGGTAAATACATGCAACGTGTTCTAAATTCTTATACAAAATATTTTAATACTCGTTATGATATTTCTGGACATCTTTTTGGAGGTCCTTATAAGGCAGTCCATGTTGAAGATGATAAACAACTCTTGTATCTTTCTGCTTATATACATTTAAATCCAAGAGAATTAAGTGAATGGTATAAAAAAGAAGATCTTTTCCCTTGGTCAAGTTATCAAGACTATATTGAAGAAAATCGCTGGGATAAAGTTTTAAAAACTGAAATTGTTTTAGAACAGTTTAAAGATAAAAAAGAATATAAAAATTTTGTTGAAACTAGTGGAGCTAAAGAAATGGAAGAGGAACTTATTTTAGATTAAACACAATCTGTCAAACATCGGGTGTTTGACACGAACTTAGATATTGTTGACAAAGTATGTCGGGGGGGGGGTAGACTTATGGGTATAAAAGTCGTGAGCAAATTTATTAATAATTTAAAATAAGAACATGAATGAAGGATTAAATGATATTTCTAATAAAAATGAAGTTAAAAAAATTGAAGAAGAGAAAATAAAAGAAGGTGTAAGGGAACTATTAAAATTAAAAGATAATTCTAATTGGTCGTTTCCAGATACTGGAGATCATAAAGTTAGTTTTGTATATAAAGAAGTTCCAGTTCTTGATAACACGGATATAAAATATTATGAGGAGGATCCACGAAGTGCAGGGCTTTCTGATCACCAAAAAATTAAGAATTATCTTGATTTTCTTTCAAAAGAGGAAGTAGATATTTTAAAAAGAATAGGAAATTTAGATAAAGCCTGGATGGATGGTTATGTGACAGCAGGTTTTCTATGGGAATTAAATGTTCCTTTAAAACACGAAATTGAGATTTCCACAAATTGGCGTGAATTTGTTTCGGAAGAATAAAAATAAAAAAAACCTCTATTATGCACAGAGGTTTTTTTTATTTTATTTTGCTTTTACCAATCCTGCCTTGAGGAGAGTTTTGTAGATGCCATTTTTTTTAATGGTACGCATACCGCGAGTTGAAACTTCAATATTAATTGATTTGTTTAATTCTGGCACGAAAATTTTCTTCTTTTGCAGATTTGGATATTTTCGGACCCTACCGGTTGGATTGAATTTGGTGGCACGAGTTCTATTTGAGTATCCACCTCCTATCATTCCGCTCTTTTTTGATATAGCACATATTTTCACCATGATTTTTTCATGCTATCATAGATAAAGTAGTTTATCAAGTAGAAAGTTATAAAGTAAAAGGTAAATAAAATTCAAATACTTTATACTTTACAAACTTTATAAACTTTTAACTAAACAAAAATGGATACGATTTTTTTTATAGCTATACTTATTATGTCTGTGGTGATTCATGAAGTTTCTCATGGTTTTATTGCCTTGCGTTTTGGTGACAGAACTGCCCTGTATGCAGGACGTCTTACTCTAAATCCGCTTAAGCACTTGGATATGTTTGGTTCTATTATTTTGCCTATATTTTTAGTGTTGACGCATTCTTCTTTTTTGTTTGGCTGGGCAAAACCAGTACCTTATAATCCAAATAATCTTACCAACAGAAAATGGGGAACCATTGCTGTAGCCTCAGCTGGAATTTTGGCAAATCTTTCTCTGGCCGTTTTTTTTGGGCTTATTTTACGTTTTTCTCTGAATAGCGTAGTGTCAGTTGATTTTGTTTCTATAATTTCTTCAATTGTTCTGATTAATTTAGGATTGGCCATATTTAATTTGGTACCTATCCCTCCTCTGGATGGTTCCAAAATACTTTTTTCACTCTTACCAAATTCTTTCTATTTTGTCATTTCTTTCCTAGAACAATATTCGCTTGTTTTGATTCTTATTTTTATTGTTTTTTTCGCTAATTATTTATATCCAATACTAGCTTATTTATATTATCTTATTACTGGTCTATCTTTATAATATTTGCAATTTTCTTTAGTTTATATTATATTATTGCTAGAGTCTTCGGACTCTTTTGTTTTGAAAATTAAGGAGCATAGCGACTATAATTTTCTAAACCCTGTTAAATAATTTTTGCTTGGCAAAAATTGCCCAAAGGCATTTAACAGGGTGGTGATTTTTATACTCTCTACGTTTGTTAAAAATCAACCATGCCAACAATCAATCAATTAATTAAAAAAAATAGAGTTAAGGCCCATCCTAAATCAAAAACAGTTGCCTTAGCACGAGGGTTCAATGTTTTAAAAAATAGGCCAGTCTTTTCTGCCTCTCCTTTTAAGCGTGGTGTTTGCACAAAAGTTTCAACCACTACTCCCAAAAAACCAAACTCAGCGCTTCGAAAAATTGCCAGAGTGCGCTTGACTAATGGCATGGAAGTAACTGCTTATATTCCTGGAGAGGGACATAATTTACAAGAACACTCGGTGGTTATGCTTCGTGGAGGACGAGTAAAAGATTTGATTGGAGTTAGATATCATATTGTACGTGGAGTTTTGGATACCCAAGGAGTTGAAAAACGCAAACAGGGTAGATCCTTATATGGCAACAAAAAACCTAAAGAAAATAAAAAATAAAAAGTCATAAAGAAATGAGAAGAAAAATTAAAAATAGAAGCATAGTTCAGCCTGATTTTATTTACAATTCTCAAAAATTGGAGAAGTTTATTAATTATATTATGTGGAATGGCAAAAAAGAAACTGCCAGAAAAATAATATATAAAGCCTTCGATATAATTAAAGAAAAAACAGGCAATCCGAACCCGCTTGAAATTTTTGATTTGGCAATGAAAAACGCTGGTCCGCTTACAGAAGTTCGATCAAAAAGAATCGGAGGCGCAAACTATCAGGTGCCAAGAGAAGTCAGACCGGAACGTCGCTTAGCCTTAGCTATGAGATGGATACGCGACGCCGCTCGAAAAGGCAAAGGACGCCCGATGCATTTGAAACTTGCCGAGGAATTAATTGCTGCTTCAAAGAATGAGGGTTCTGCTATAAAAAAGAAAGAAGACACTCATAAAATGGCTGAAGCCAATAAAGCTTTTGCCCATTTTGCTTGGTAATTTAAATATATGGAAAGAGATTACCCACTAGAAAAAGTCAGGAATATTGGAATTATCGCGCACATTGATGCCGGCAAAACAACCACCACCGAGCGAGTGCTATTTTATACTGGGGTGTCCCACAAAATAGGTGAAGTACATGATGGAGAAACTGTCACTGACTGGATGGAACAGGAAAGAGAACGTGGAATTACCATTACCTCGGCTGCGGTTACTTGTTTTTGGACTCCGACCTATGCCGGAAATGATAAAAACAAGAAACATCGTTTTAACATTATTGATACCCCAGGGCACATTGATTTTACAGTTGAAGTAAAAAGATCTCTACGCGTGCTTGACGGAGCGGTTGTTGTTTTTGACGGGGTAGCGGGCGTGGAACCTCAGTCAGAAACAAATTGGCGTTATGCCGATGAAGCCAAAGTTCCTCGCATTTGTTTTATTAATAAATTAGATCGCACCGGCGCATCTTTTGAACATTCATATGCCACTATTTTAGACCGTCTGACAAAAAAAGCGGTGCGTATGCAAATTCCTATCGGGCTGGAAGAAAAACATGAAGGGGTAATAGATTTACTTACCATGAAAGCATTTTATTTTGAAGGAGAAATGGGGAATAAAGTTGTTGAAAAAGACCTGTCTGTGCAGGCAGGAATTCCGGGAAATTTAAAAACCGAAGCCGAAAAATATCATCACGAATTGATTGAAAAAATTGTAGAACAAGATGACGCAGTGATGAATGAATATTTGGAAGGGAAAATTCCGGATATGAATGTATTGAAAAAACTTTTAAGAAAAGGAGTTATCGCCAATGAGATTTTTCCAGTTTATGCCGGATCTGCTTTAAAAAATAAAGGTGTGCAATTGGTATTGGACGGAGTGGTAGATTATCTTCCTTCACCACTTGATATTCCACCGGTAGAAGGAACAGACCCAGACCATAATGACGAACTTATTTTTAGACATGCTTCCGACGATGAACCTTTTTCCGCTCTGGCCTTTAAAGTAGCTACTGATCCTTTTGTTGGCCAACTCATTTTCTTCAGGGTTTATTCCGGAACTCTGACTGCCGGTTCTTATATTTATAATCCCCGCACTAGAAACAAAGAACGCATCGGCAGAATTTTGCGTATGCATGCTAACGATAGAGAGGAAATGAAAAAAGTTTTTGCCGGAGAAATTGCTGCCGCTGTGGGCTTAAAAGACACTATCACTTCTGATACTATTTGCGACGAGGAACATCCGATAGAATTGGATAGAATAATTTTTCCTGAACCGGTTATTCAACTGCGTATCGAACCAAAAACCAAAGCGGACCAAGAAAAAATGGGTATGGCTCTCAATCGTCTGGCTCAAGAAGATCCCACCTTTAAAGTTTCTACCGATCAAGAAACCGGGGAGACCATTATTGCCGGCATGGGAGAATTACATCTTGAAATTATTGTAGATCGTATGAAAAGAGAATTTACCGTTGAAGCGAATGTTGGCAAACCACAAGTAGCTTATCGTGAAACTATTACCAGCAATGCAGAAGCAGAAGGCAAATACATCAAGCAATCCGGCGGACGCGGAAATTACGGCCATGTTAAAATTAAAGTTAAACCAATGACCATATTTTCCAAAGAGGAGATAGAAGATTTGCCTAAAAATACCAAAAGGGCAAATGGGTTTGAATTTATCAATACTATTAAAGGAGGTGTTATTCCACAGGAATATATTGCGCCTTGCGAGAAAGGATTTAAAGAGGGCTTGGATCGCGGAGTAGTAGCGGGGTTCAAAATAGTAAATGTTTCTGTAGAACTTTGGGACGGAAGTTATCATGAAGTTGACTCAAATGAAATGGCTTTCAAAATTGCAGCTTCTATGGCTATTCAAGATGCTTGCAAACGAGCAAAACCGATGATTCTGGAACCGATGATGAAGGTAGAAGTAGTTACTCCGGAAAAATTTATGGGGGATATTACTGGTAATCTTTCTTCCAAGCGTGGAATTATAGAAGGAATGGAAGACCGCGGAATGAATAAAGCACTTCGCGCAGTAGTGCCTCTTTCTGAAATGTTCGGATATATGACTGGACTTCGTTCAATGACTGAAGGTCGCGCTTCTTTCACTATGGAATTTCTGCGATATGATATAGTCCCTAATAGCGTTGCTGAAACAATCATTGTAGCCAGGAAATAAAATTTTTAATTTTGATTTGACATTATTTATTAATTTGCTATTATAGTAGCAACTGCACTTTGGCAGTTTTTATGTTGCAATTTTATTATAAGTTTAATTTAATTAGTAGTTAAGCCTTAACAACTGGCTCTCGTATGTTAAGTTTTAATTGTTAATCCGCCGGTTGGCGGAAAATATATGACAGAAGAATTTAAAAGAGATAGGCCTCATATAAATGTTGGTACTATTGGTCACGTCGACCATGGTAAGACTACTTTAACTGCGGCAATACTTCACGTGCTTAATATGGCTGGCAAAACAGTCAGACTTCGCGGCGTCGACCAGATTGACAATGCTCCTGAAGAAAAAGCTCGTGGGATTACTATTAATATTTCTCATAATGAATATGCTACAGACGCTCGTCACTATGCGCATATTGATGCTCCCGGACACGCCGATTATATAAAAAATATGATTACCGGCGCCGCTCAAATGGATGGTGCTATTCTGGTGGTTGCGGCTACTGATGGCGCTATGCCTCAGACTCGTGAGCATGTTCTTCTTGCAAAACAAGTAGGCGTGCCTAAAATGATTGTATTTTTGAACAAATGCGATATGGTTGATGATAAAGAGATGCTTAATTTAGTGGAAGAAGAAGTTCGTGAACTTCTAACAAAACAAGGTTTTGATGGCGCAAATGCTCCAATTATTCGAGGTTCTGCCCTCAAAGCGCTTGAAGCTAAAGATCTGAATGATGAATGGGCAAAGAAGATTCTTGAACTTACAGATGCTCTTGATACTTACATTCCAATTCCGGTAAGAGACACTTCTAAACCCTTCCTTATGCCTGTTGAAGATATATTTTCGATTGAGGGTCGTGGTACCGTTGTCACCGGAAAGATTGAAAGAGGAGTAGTGAAAGTTGGTGAAGAAGTAGAAATCGTTGGGATTAAACCCACTCAAAAATCAACTGTTACAGGTATTGAAATGTTTAACAAAAATCTTCAAGAAGGTATGGCTGGAGACAATGCAGGAGTATTGCTTCGTGGTCTCAAAAAAGAAGACATTACTCGCGGACAAGTTCTGGCAAAACCAGGTACGGTTACCCCTCATGACAGTTTTACTTGCGAGATATATGTTTTGAAAAAAGAAGAAGGCGGACGCCATACTCCATTTTTCAAAGGCTATAAACCTCAATTTTATATTCGTACAACGGATGTCACCGGTGATGTTACTTTAGCTGAAGGAGTAGAAATGGTTATGCCTGGAGATACAGTAAAAATCACAGTTAAATTAGTTACTCCGGTAGCATTAGAAGAAACACAAAAATTTGCTATTCGTGAAGGAGGTAAAACTGTTGGGGCTGGAGTAGTCACAAAAATTCTTGGTTAACATTTATGACAACATCAGAGACAAAAACAAAAAAGCCTGCCCGCAGTGCTATACATAGTGTTACAGGTAAGTCAAAAATCTTAACTAAGAAAAAAGAGGCAAAAAAAGTTAAGAGAGTTATTTCTCCTAAAAAAGAAAAAAAGCCTGCTCGCCCAAGCGGGGAAGAGGATAAGGTAGTGCTTCGCATACGTATACGAGCGTATGAAAGTAAAATTCTTGACAGCTCAGTTAAACAGATTATCGATACAGCTATGCGTTATGATGCAGAAATTGTTGGACCAGTGCCATTGCCGACTGAAATTAAAAAATATACAGTTAATCGCGCATCTTTCATCTATAAAAATACTCGAGAACAATTTGAGATAAGAGTGCATAAAAGATTAATTGATATTATAAATCCAAATGCGAAGACAGTTGAGGCTCTCACTAATTTGTCTCTCCCTTCTGGAGTTGATATAGACGTAAAAATGTTGTAGAAAATAAGGAGCAAAGCGACTGTATTTTCAAAATCCGCCCTTGGCGGACTTATAGTAAAATTATGAAGTTTATATTGGGTAAAAAAGAGAATATGACCGAGTATTTTTCTCCCGAAGGGCAGGTTTTTCCAGTAACTGCTGTTTTAGCAGGACCAGTAACTGTTACCAAAGTTTTTGAAAAATCTAAAGATGGTTATGATGCTGTGCAAATAGGTTTTGGTGTTCAAAAAAAACAGAGAATTACAAAACCTAGGGCAGGAACCATGAAAGGTGGTTTCTATAGAACTCTTAAAGAATTTAGATTAAAATCTACAGATACAAATAATATTAAGGAAGGAGACATTATTGATGTTTCGGTTTTTTCTTTAGGTGACAAACTTCAAGTTTCAAGCGTCTCTAAAGGCAAAGGTTTCCAAGGTGTTGTAAAGCGCCACGGTTTTCACGGGGGTCCACGTTCTCATGGTCAGAAACATTCTGAAAGAGAACCTGGTTCCATTGGCGGGGGTTTGCGTACTCATGTGCCAAAAGGAATGAGAATGGCAGGCAGAACAGGTGGAGATCGCATTACCCAGAAAAATCTGAAGGTTATTTTTATAGACAAAGAAAATAATTTGATGCTTGTAAAAGGAGCAATAGCGGGGAAACGTGGAAGTTTAGTTGAAATAATCAGCAGATAATATGGATCCCGTTAGAAATTAAAAAAAATTGACAAACGGGTTAAAAAATATGAAGTTAACATTAATAAAATAGATTTCTAACGGGATGGAAGCAAAAATATACAACCAAAAAGGAATTTCAGCGGGGACGATCACTTTGCCTCCCAAGATTTTTGCCGCTAAGTGGCGCGCGGATTTAGTGCATCAAGTGATAGAAGGAATGCGTTCCAATAAACGTGCAGGCACCGCCGACACAAAAGATCGTGGAGAAGTAAGGGGTGGAGGTAAAAAACCATGGAAACAAAAGGGAACAGGACGTGCTCGTCATGGGTCGTCCAGAAGTCCTATCTGGGTTGGCGGAGGAGTCACCCATGGTCCGCTTTCTGAAAAAAACTATAAGAGAAAAATTTCAAAAAAAATGCGTGTCCAAGCTTTATTTTCTGTTCTTTCTAAAAAAATGAAAGATAGTGAAATACTTTTTGTTGATTCGCTCTCATTACCTGAAGTGAAAACTAAGAAAGCAGTAGAAGTTATGAAAAATCTTTCGAAAGCTTCTGGTTTTAAACCGCTTGCAAGTTCAAAGAAACCCAGAGTTTTAACCGCTTTATATGAACGAAATGAAAAAACAGAAAAAAGTTTCAGAAATCTACCACAGCTTCAGATAATATTTCTTAAAAACTTAAATCCGCTGGATGTTTTAAAATGTCAATATCTTTTAATAGAAAATCCAAAAGAAAGTATAAAATTTTTAGAATCAAGAGGGTAATTTTTAAAAGGGGAACCCTTAAGAGAGTTTCCTCAAGGGTTCCCCTTAAAATAATTATGTCAGATATAATATTAAAAACAATAAAGAATCCGAGAGTAACTGAAAAAGTAAGTAATGCATCCGCACAGAATGTTTATACTTTTAATATAGCAGTATCAGCGAACAAAAAAGAAGTTGAAAAAGCTGTTTTTTCACTTTATAAAGTAAAACCTGTGAAAATAAACATACTTTCGATACCTCATAAAAACATTACTTCTAAAGGCAAAAAAGGAACAAGAGGAGGAGGCAAAAAGGCCGTTGTTTTTTTGAAGAAAGAAGATAAGATAGAATTTATTTAAATATGAAATCATACAAACCTACAAGTAAATCAAGGCGTCAGATGACCAATATCAATTATCGGGAATTTTTGACCGAATCTAAACCGACAAAATCTCTGACTTACGGGTTTAGACGTTCCGTCGGCAGAAATAGCGCAGGACGTATCACTATGCGACACAAGGGCGCAGGACATAAACGCCTGTATCGCGATGTTGATTTTTTATATAATAAAAAAAATGTTCCGGCGAAAATAAAATCTATTGAATATGATCCAAATCGTAGTGCTTTCATTGGTCTTGCTATTTATAAAGATGGAGAAAAGAGATATGTAATAATTCCAAAATCTGTAAAACCAGGAATGTCTTTTGTGGTTTCAGAAAAAGCAGAACTTACAGTTGGCAACAGACTACCACTTAAAAATATTCCAGTCGGGACTTTTGTTTATAATGTTGAAATTAAACCTAGAGGTGGCGCAAAAATCAGTCGTTCTGCGGGGATTTTTGCACAGGTAGTAGCCAATGCCGATGGCTATACAAATTTAAAAATGCCTTCATCTGAAGTTCGAAAAATAGATGAAAATTGTTGGGCATCTGTTGGCACTGTTTCAAACGAAGAACATCATTTAGAAAATTATGGCAAAGCAGGACGCAGTCGTTGGAAAGGGATCAGACCAACTGTCCGAGGTACTGCTATGAATCCTGTGGATCATCCATACGGAGGTGGGGAAGGCAGGCAGGGTCGTGGGACCAAACGTCCAAAGACTATGTGGGGTAAAGTAACCGGCGGACGCAAAACCCGTGGCCCAAAGAAATATTCAAATCTATTTATCGTTTCCCGAAGGAATACAGGTAAGTCTAGGAAGTCGCAATAGTTTGACTTTATTTTGTATTTTGCTATTATAAAAACAAGCTCGTTAGGAGCTTTTTGTTTAGTATATATGACAAGATCAATAAAAAAAGGTTTAAATATTGATGAAAGGCTTTTAGAAAAAATAGCCGGCAAAAATCCGCTTCAGACTCCAATGATCAAGACCTGGAAAAGGGCTTGTCAGATTTCACCTGAAATGATCGGTTTTACTTTTGGCGTGTATAACGGCAAGACACACATTGAAGTTCTCGTGACCGAGGATATGGTCGGACATAGATTAGGAGAATTTTCTCCGACCAAGAAATTTATGAAGCATGGCGGAAAAATGCAGAAAGAGCTTGAACAAAAGAAAAAAGAAGCTGAAATAACGCAGGCTAAATCTGCCACAGAAGCTACAGCTGACGCTAAAAAATAACTATCAACTTCGATATCACGAAAATCATATGAAAGCCTTTTTAAAAAATTATAGACAAGCTCCGAGAAAAGTTCGTTTGGTGGCGGGACTGATTAGAGGAAAAAACGTAGAAGAAGCTGTCGTCTTGCTAAATTTTTTAGCTAAGCGCGCGAGACTTCCGATTAAGAAACTTTTACTTTCAGCTGTAGCCAATGCTGCTCAAATGGGCATAGAAAAAGAAAATTTATTTATCAAAGAATTGAAAGTGGACAAAGGCATAGTAATGAAAAGAATGATGCCAGCGGCTATGGGCACAGGGCATAGGATAAATAGGCGCACCAGTCATTTGGCTCTTGTTCTGGGTGAAAAAGTTGTAAAAAAAGAAAAAGGGAAAAAACCTGCCCGCAATGCTTTGCATAGCGATGCAGACAGGGAAGTTAAAAAAGTTTCAATCAAAAAAATTGGAACAAAGAAGAAATAAATATGTCAAAAATAGTCCATCCATATGCGCATAGGTTGATAACATTAAGAGATTGGAAATCCCATTGGTTTGCTGATCCTAAAAAATATTGTGATTATTTAAAAGGAGACGTTTTGATACGCGAATATTTGGAAAAAAAATTACGCAGTATGTATGTTTCTTCAATTGAAATTGATAGAAACCAAAAAACAACTCGTTTTATTATTCGCACTTCCCGTCCCGGTCTCATTATCGGCCGAAACGGTGAGGGTGTGACAAAGTTGAAAGAAGATGTTTTGAAAAAAATTCACAAATTAAAACTTACGAAGTTAGAAGATTTTAAAATTGAAATTGTCGAGGTTTCAAATCCAGAAGCAGACGCCGCGATTATTGCCTATATGATCGCAGAGGGGCTAGAAAAAAGAATGCCGTATCGTCGAGTTATCAAGCAAATAGTGGAGAAGGTTATGATGGCTCATGGGGTAGAAGGCGTGAGAGTGGTACTTTCTGGCAGATTGGGTGGGGCTGAAATTGCTCGCACGGAAGAGCTGAAACGCGGATCTATTCCTCTTCAGACTTTCCGCGCGGATATTGATTTCAGACGCGAACGAGCAACATTGTCGTATGGTGTCATAGGCATAAAAGTTTGGATTTATCGCGGTAAGATCTTTGCCAAGAAATAAAAAAATTAATTAAAATATTATGTTATTCCCTAAAAAAGTAAAATTTAGAAAATGGCAAACCCAGCGCAGTAATCCAAAGGCGGATTCACCGGAAACTCGCGGTATTAAACTTTCTTTCGGTTCTTATGGCCTGAAGGCTCTGACTCAAGCACGCATCAAATCAAATCAAATTGAATCGGCCAGAAAAGTGATATCTCGCACTCTAACCAAGACCGGTAAATATTGGGTTCGCATTTTTCCAGACAGACCTTTTACTTCTAAAGCCGCAGAAATGGGAATGGGAAAAGGGAAAGGAGATCCGCAAGGATATTGTTTTGATGTTTATCCTGGACGTATTATATTTGAAGTAGATGGAGCGGAAGAAGCGGTAGCCCATGAAGCATTGAGAAAAGCCGGTACAAAACTTCCGGTCAAGACCAGAATCGTTTCGAGAGTTCATAACATATAATATAGGCTCTAGGCATTAGGCGCTAGGCTTTAGGAATAAAAAAATGGCGAAAAAAGAAGAAAATTTAAAAGGAATGAAAATGGATGAACTTAAAAAAAAGCTTCTTGACCTAGAAGAGAGCATGAGAATTTTACGGTTCAAAGCACAAGGTTCAAAATCAAAAAATGTTAAAGAATTTGCAACCTTGAGGAAACAAATAGCTAGGGTTTTAACGGAAATAAACTATGTCAAAGAATAAGTAAATAGGAATAATAAATAGTTATGAAAACAAAAGCGAAAAAAGAAAATATAGCAAATAATAATTTGAATACACAAACAGATAATATTTTGAAAGGTGTTGTTGTTTCAGACAAAATGAATAAAACTGTGGTGGTGTCTGTTTCACGATTTGTTAAACATCTTAAATATGGAAAATTTTATAAGATAAATAAAAAATATAAAGCACACGACGAACAAAATAAATATAAAACAGGAGATAAGGTAGAAATAATAGAAACCAGACCTGTTTCAAAAGATAAAAAATTTAAAGTAGTTTATAAATAACTTCTCGCCAAAAACGGATAAATATGATTCAAACAGGAACATTAGTAAAAATAACAGATAATGCAGGAGGCACTATAGGAAAGGTGTTTAAAATTTTAGGCAGTTCCCAAAAAAGGTATGCTTCTTTGGGTGATTTAGTCATTATTTCCGTAAAAGTTGCAAGTCCCAGAAAAGGAGTAAAGAAAAAAGATGTACACCAAGCAGTAGTAGCGCGCACAAGAAGTGCCCATAGAAGAAAAGATGGATCTTATATCCGTTTCGATGACAATGCGGTAATTTTATTAGAAAAAGAAAAACTTGATCCAAAAGCTGGACGTATTTTTGGGCCGATTCCGAGAGAGCTCGCTGAAAAAGGATTTCAGAAGATAATTTCTCTCGCGCCGGAAGTAATATAAAAAAGTCGACCCCGAAGCAGAGCAGAACTTGCTACAGGGTAAGTAATGTAATAATCAAAATTAATTATATGAAGTTAAGAAAAAATGATAATGTTATTGTAATAACTGGGAAAGACAAAGGCAAAAAAGGTAAGATTGTCACTGTTTTAATTGCTGAAAATAAAGTTATAGTAGAAGGTATAAATATGATGAAGAAACATCAACGTCCGAAAAAATCCGGAGAAAAAGGTACAAAAATAGATATTCCAATGCCGATACATGCTTCCAATGTTAAAAAAATAAATTAAAATTATGAAACATTTAACCGTAAAAGAAAAAGAAGAGGGAATTTTTGATAAAATGAAAGATACTTTTCATTACAAAAATAATATGGCTGCGCCTAAAATGGTGAAAATGGTATTGAATGTTGGTACAGGAACAGCTGTAAAAAAAGACAAAAATAAAAACGACGCGATAGGAGAACGTTTAGCAAAAATTACCGGCCAGAAAGGAGCTTTAAGAGGCGCCAAACAATCAATTGCTTCTTTTAAAGTTCGTCAAGGTGATCCAATCGGAATCATTATAACATTACGCGGGAAAAGGATGTATGCCTTTCTGGAAAAACTTATAAATATTGCTCTACCTCGTACTAAAGATTTTCGTGGTATTAACCCTGGGGCAGTAGATAATGTTGGTAATCTCACTTTGGGAATTAAAGAGCACACAATTTTTCCAGAAACAGCAGATGAAGATATAAAAGATGTTTTTGGGCTTGCTATTACTCTTGTTTCTACCGCCAAGAATAAAAAGGAAGGTAAAACTTTTTTTGAACTTCTTGGCATACCATTTAAGAAAGAGTTATAATATTCTTATGGATGGAGATCTTGATCTTAGTAAAAACATAGAAATAGAAAAAGCACTTAAGGAATTTGAAATAAAATCCCAAGCTGAACAAACGACTCAAACTCCTTTGGTTTCTCAAAATACTGAAATCCCAAAGATGATCCAAGTGGTGATAAAATATTCTGGTGGTTCTGTTAAAAACGAAAGACAGGCACAGTACGTTCTTTTAGGGCTAGTTATAATAATGATAAGCATTTCTCTATATCTTTTTTTCGGTGGAAGCAAGTCGAAAAATACTAATACACGTCCGATTTTAATGAACCCAGAAGGTATGGTCGGAGCGCCCAGCGAGTTGCCATAATCTTAATGTTTTTAAAGAATATGCTTAGACAAACAAGAAATCACCGTCACTTATCTTTAGGATTCACCTTGATTGAATTGTTGGTAGTTATTGCAATTATTAGTTTACTTTCTTCTGTTGTCTTCGCATCCTTAAATAGTGCCAGGGCAAAAGCTAGAGACGCAAAACGAATATCAGAAATTAAACAAATACAAAAAGGTTTAGAACTTTATATAAACACATATGGATCTTTACCAGTGCCGATCGATTATGGGAGAAGTAATGTATCACCTGGATGGTGGGATGGATGGTGGGATTTGTCTACTAATACTGCTGGGGCAGGGTTTCTAAGTTTTTTGGTTACAGATGGTATTTTTTCTAAGTCTCCTATTGATCCTCAAAATACTCCAGCGGGACACAACGGTTTCCCTAATTTTGCTGGTGCTCGTTATTTTTACTTTAATGTTCCAGCAGGCTATAATTATCAAGGAGGAAGTTGTATTTTAAATTTAGGAACCTACATGATAGGTGCTACAGATCTAGAAACATTTTCGTCTGGACCCCCGTATGTAAGTGGTTCTGGATGTGATTGTCTTTGGAAAGATTTACCCAATATGTTTAAAGACTCGTTTGATTATATAATCTGTAATCAGTTTTAGGGTTTTCAAATTATGTTTGACTCTTTGGGGTTATTTTGATAGTATAGAGAGGTCTAGAGAGTTAGGTTCGATCTGCGTTTCTCCTTAAGATTTTCATTAAATTTTAAGAAAAAACACAAGATATCACCTATAAATAGACTATATTTTACATATGGCTAAAACATCAGTAAAAGCTAGAGCTTTAAAAAAACCAAAATTTTCTACCCGACAGAAAAATCGATGTTTTCGCTGTGGACGAGGTAACGGTTTTATGAGAGATTTTGGCATATGTCGCATCTGTTTTAGAGAATTAGCTAATGAAGGGATGCTTCCAGGAGTTAGGAAGTCTTCTTGGTAAAATAAAAATGGATTCAATTTCAAACATGATAATAATGTTGAAGAACGCAAGTCTTGCCGGCAAGGAATCCGTTTCTTTTCCGTATTCTAAAATGAAAAATGCTATTGCAGAATGTTTAAAAAAAGAAGGATATGTGAGTAAAATTTCAAAGAAAGTTAAAAAAGATCTTCCCATATTGGAGATTGGATTAATTTATACAAATAAAAAGCCTAAAATTATAGAAGTAGAAAGAATCTCTAAACAATCTCGACGTGTTTATTTTAAAATGAAAGATATTCATTCGGTTAGAAACGGTTCTGGACTGCTTGTTCTTTCTACCCCGAAAGGAATTTTATCGGGGAAAGAAGCAAGAAAAGAACAGGTTGGAGGGGAAGCGCTTTTTAAAGTTTATTAAAATTATGTCAAGAATCGGCAAACAGGAAATACAAATACCGAAAGGAGTTGAAATCGCGAAAAGCGGTAATGTTTTGAAAGTTATAGGCCCGAAAGGAACTCTGACGAAGATTTTTCGTGATGACATTATTATAAACATTGCGAACGACTTGGTGACTTTAAACGTAAAAAGGAACGATAAATTTTCCAAAGCCCTCTGGGGTACTTATGCTTCACACATAAAAAATATGATCAAGGGGGTGGAAACGCCGTATCAAAAAAAATTAATTTTGGAAGGAGTTGGATTCAAGTCCGAAATAAAGGGAAAAGAACTCAATCTTGCTTTAGGATTCTCCCATCCAGTTATTGTTCCTATACCAGAAAGTATTACCGTTACCGCTGAAAAGAACAACATCACTATTACTGGAATTGATAAGGAACTGGTTGGAAGTTTTACTGCGAACTTGCGTGCATTAAAAAAGCCAGAACCGTATAAAGGCAAAGGAATGCGCTATGTAGATGAAGTTATCAGGCGAAAACAAGGTAAGAAAACAGCCTAAGTAGTAGAAAGTTATAAAGTTTATAAAGCATAAAGAACATGAAAAAGAAAGATGAAAAAAGAATAAGATTAAAAGCAAAAATTCGGGCGAAGATTCTGGGTACTAAAATGCGTCCCCGTCTATCCGTCTTCCGTTCCAATAAGTTTATTTATGCACAGATTATTGATGATCAAAAAGGAAAAACCTTAGTACAAGTAAATGATATAAAAATAACAAAGGGCACGAAAACCGAAAGAGCTAAACAAGTAGGTCGAATGATTGCAGAAGCTTGCAAAAAAATAAAAGTTGATGAAGTTGTTTTTGATCGGAATGGATTTAAATATACTGGGCGCATAAAATTAGTGGCCGATGAGGCGCGGGTTGCTGGTCTGAAGTTTTAAAATATACTTGTCCCGTTATAAATTCAACGAACGGGAGTATAATGAATAAAAATTATTAGTTAAAATTTATAATGGGATGGCAGAAGAAGAAAATAGAAAAAAGAATAATAATCGTCGATCTTCATCCTTTGGTCGGCCAAAACCGGAATTTGATCAAAAAATTCTGAGTATTCGTCGGGTGACTCGTGTTGTGGCTGGGGGACGCAGATTTTCTTTTAGTGTTGCCCTAGTGGCGGGAGACAAAAAAGGTTCTGTTGGTTTGGGATTAGGAAAAGCAGGAGATACTTCTTTAGCTATAAACAAAGCAATAAGAAATGCCAAGAAAAACATGATTAGATTAAAACTTACGAAAACTATGTCTCTTCCTCATGAAGTTTCTGCCAAATTCTCAGGTTCATATGTCATGCTTATGCCGAATAAAGGCCGTGGGTTAGTAGCGGGAACAGTGGTTCGTGATATTACTAAATTAGCCGGGATGAAAGATGTTACGGGGAAAATTTTGTCTGGCAGTAAAAATAAACTGAATAATGCTAAAGCGGTCATGGTCGCACTTTCTCAAATTTCTTCAAAATACTCGAAGAAAGTGGTTGAGAATGTTATCATTAGTGAGAAAGAAATTGCCCCATTTATGAATTTAGAAGAAGGTAAGGAAAAAAAAGACTTAAAATAATTTTAAAACTTTATGCAAATACATAATTTAAAAAGACAGCATAAAAATAAAAAAGACCGCTTGGTCGGTCGTGGAGGCAAACATGCTAAAACCTCTGGTCGTGGAGGCAAAGGTCAAACAGCTCGAGCAGGCAACAAACGTCGCCCAGAACTTCGCGATATTATTAAGAAATTACCGAAGAATCGTGGTTACCAGTTTAAATCTATTCGTAAGCCTTTGGTGGTAAAGATAGATAAAGTATTTTCTGTAGAAGGTAAAATTGAAACTTTTTCTTCTCTTCGAAAACGTCTCGGTATCAAAGGTGGTAAAATTATAATTAAAAAATAATGCAAAATTTTTGGAATAAAATAAAATTGATTTGGACTGATGTTGGTTTACGGAAAAGAGTTTTGTTTGTACTTTTTGCTTTGGTGGTTTTTAGATTGCTTTCTGCCATTCCTATACCGGGTATAGACACCCTGGAACTTAACCGTTTTCTTGCCAATAATCAGTTTTTTGGTATTTTGAATATCTTTTCCGGAGGAGGACTTTCTAATCTTTCCATAATAATGCTTGGAGTAGGGCCTTATATTACCAGTTCAATTATCATGCAGCTTTTGACTATTATGGTTCCTGCTCTGAAAAGAATTTACCATGAAGAAGGTGAAGCTGGTAGAAAAAAATTTACTCAATATTCTAGATTGTTAACCGTCCCCTTAGCAGCTATTCAAGGTTTCAGTCTTTTAGCTATTTTAGAGAGTCAGAAGATTTTGGTAAATTTGACGGCCTTTGATCGTATTTCAAACATAATAATTGTTGTTGCCGGTTCAATATTATTAATGTGGCTTGGCGAATTAATATCCGAGTTTGGCATAGGCAACGGGGTTTCCTTACTAATCTTTGCGGGCATTGTAGCTCAACTTCCATCAGAAATAAGCCAACTCCTTTTCACTTTTGATGTGTCTCAAATTCCTCTCTTCTTGGTATTTATAGTAGCGGGTGCTTTGGTTATTGCCGGAGTAGTAATTGTCACGGAAGCGGAGCGTCCTATTCCGGTGACTTATGCTAAACGTGTGAGGGGAATGAAAATGTACGGCGGAGGTTCAACTTATTTACCTCTTCGAGTGAATCAAGCTGGAGTTATTCCAATAATTTTTGCCCTTTCTCTTCTGCTTTTTCCACAGATGATCGGTAATTTTTTGGCAAATTCTTCCAACTCAATTTTATTGTCTATTTCTAAAATACTTGTTTCGTTTTCACAAACCAGCGTACTTTACGCTGTACTTTACTTCATTCTGGTATTTCTATTCACTTACTTTTATACGGCGGTTACTTTTGACCCTGAAGCGTTGGCTACCAATCTACAAAAAAATGGTGCATTTATTCCAGGTATTCGTCCGGGAGTATCCACCTCTCAGTATATTTCTAAAGTTTTAAGTCGTATTACTTTGCTTGGTGCGGTGTTCCTGGGGTTTATTGCAGTTTTACCTCTTATTATAAGATCTCTCACTGGTATTACCGCTATTGCTCTCGGTGGTACAGCCCTTTTAATCGTTGTTTCTGTGGTTCTCGACCTGATCAAAAAAATAGATGCTCAAATTTCTATGCGAGAGTATTAAAATACAACCCCCTAAGTCCCCCTTGTCAGGGGGATTTTTTAATTTGATTATTTGATTAAAATTGTGTAATCTTTCTATATGGATTCAAAAGCTATTGTTTTTTTTGGCAGGTCAGGGTGCGGAAAAGGGACTCAGGCCCAGTTATTAACGGACTATTTGGAGAAAAAAGGAAGAGATGTTTTATATGTGGAAACAGGCAATGCTTTTCGAGAACTCATAAAAGAAGAAAATTTAACTAGCAAGAATATCCAAAATATTTTGAAAGATGGACATCTGATTCCGGTTTTTCTTCCTATTTGGATATGGACTGGTTTTATGATTAAAAATTTTTCCGGCGAAGAAGATATTGTTTTAGATGGTGTTTGCCGAAGATTGGAAGAAGCAGTGGCCCTTGATTCTGCCTTTGATTTTTATGAAATTGAAAAATTAAATATCATTTTGATGAATGTTTCAAAAGAATGGTCTTATACAAGAATGATGGAAAGAAAGCGAGCTGATGACACTCCAGAAAAAATACAGAATCGACTTAGTTGGTATGAGAGAGATGTATTGCCATCTATTGAATATTTTAAAAATAAATCAAAATATAATTTTATTGAGATAAATGGAGAGCAGACGGTAGAAGAAGTTCACAACGATATTATTAAGGCCTTGAATTTCTAAGATGAAAGAAGAAATTTTTATCATTTCATTAGGTGGTTCTCTGATCATACCTGATGATATTGATATAGATTTTTTGAAAGATTTTAAAGAATTGATTCTTTCTCAAATAAAAAAAGGCAAAAAATTTGTGATTATAACAGGCGGGGGAAGAATTTGCAGGAAATATCAAGCAGTGGCTAAAGGAATTTCTAATTCTTCTCCTGAAGATTTAGATTGGATAGGTATAGCCTCCTTAAAATTGAATGCGGAATTGTTGCGTGTGATTTTTGGTGAATACGCTCATGATGAGATAATTTCTAACCTTTCAAATAATTTTTCTTTTGAAAAACCTATTGTAATTGGCGCAGCTTATAAACCAGGACAGAGTACTGATTTTGATGCAGTTTTAGGAGCAAAAACAGTCGATGCCAAAAAAATAATTAATTTGTCCAATACTGATTATGTATATGATTCTGATCCTAAAACAAATCCAAATGTCAAAAAAATTGAGAAAATTTCTTGGTCAGAATATAGAAAATTAATTCCCAAAGAATGGAATCCAGGTCTTAATTCTCCATTTGATCCTATCGCTTCAGAGATGGCCCAAAAAGAGGGAATGGAAGTAATAATAATGAACGGCAAACCGATAGATAATTTGGAGAAATATTTAAATGGAGAAGAATTTTTAGGAACAGTGATAAAATAAGTTTATGTCAATTATAATAAAAACCAAAGAAGAAATTGAAATATTAAGAGAAGGCGGGAAAAGACTGGCTACTGTTTTGTATAAAATTAAGGAAATAGTAAAACCTGATATCTCTACTAAAGATTTAGATGATTATGCTTTTAAATTAATCAAAGAAATGGGTGACGAACCTGCATTTTTAAATTACCGTCCAGAAGGGGTAGATTTTGCTTATCCTGCTTCACTTTGCGTTTCGGTAAACAATGAGGTAGTACATGGTATTCCGAGCGCAAAAAAAATATTACGAGAAGGAGATATTGTTTCTCTTGATTTGGGTCTTAAGCATAGGGGACTTTATACAGATATGGCCCTTACCGTGCCAGTGGGGAAAATTAGTTCTGCTTCAAAAAAACTCATAGAAGTAACAGAAGAAGCTTTGCAGGTGGGTATTGATATGGCACAGGCAGGAAATAAAGTGGGAGACATTAGTCATGCCATAGAAAGTTTTGTCCGACCATATAGATATGGGATTGTAGAAGTTTTGTCTGGGCATGGTGTCGGAAAATCCATACACGAAGATCCTTATGTGCCGAATTTTGGTAAGGCTAATACTGGGGCAAAACTTGTACCTGGCATGGTCATAGCCATAGAACCGATGTTAAATAATGAGACAAAAAATGTGATTTTAGATAAAGATGGATATACTTTTCATACTGCTGACGGCAAAAAAAGCGCTCATTTTGAACATACGATTTTAATTACCGAAAGCGAACCAGAAATTTTGACTAAAATTTAAAAAAATTTGAAAACGAAAAATTTCTGAGCCTTCGCCCTCGGAGTCATAAGGACAGGGAACCCACGACTCTTAAAATTTTTGTTTTCAAATTTTTTTTAAAACAGCTTGTGATATAATATATTTATGGAAGGAACATTTTTAAGTGAAATGCCAAAATTTAAGACTCCAGAAGAAGAGCTTGATTATTTGCGCGTCCATGTTGCTAAACGGGAACAAGAACTTATAGATAAGGGACATTTTAAAAACGCAAATGAAAATGCTGTTAGAGAAATTGTGAGAGAATATAAAGAAAAACCTTTAGAAAAAGTTGTACATAAAAATAACATAATAAGTAAAAATGAAGCAGAGAAGATAGTACTGGCACTTAAACCCGAACTTCACGATACGGTAATGGAAGAACTTTTGGGAATTGTGGTAACTAAAGGAATTCGGAATGCAATATCCGTAGTAGAAATGATGGCTAATCCCCATATTGATGATGATTTTCACCGAATATTAGTCCAATATTTAAAAACCGGCAAAGTGCTTGGTTTAAAAGAGGGAACGCCTCTTTATAAATCTCTCAATATGACACTTTTTGAAATAACCCTTCCTTCACCAAAAGACGAAGCTGATAAACAAAAAAGTTTTAAAGAATTTATTGGTGCTATGGAACAGTTTTATGCCGGTATGCAGTCTATATCAGAGGGGAAAAATAATGAAAAAGAAAATTATTTTACTTTAGAAGTGGCACTTAGCAACAATTCTGATGAGGTAATTATTTATGCTGCTGTACCTCATAAATATCTCTCGCTTTTTGAAAAACAGATACTTTCTTTTTATCATGATGCAAAAATCCATGAAATAACAGACGATTATAATATTTTTAATGAAAAAGGCGGGTCGGCTGGCGCTTATGCTAGTTTTTCTGAACGTTCCGTACTTCCTATAAAAACCTATGACCAGATAGAGCATGATCCGATGAATGTAATACTTAATGTTTTTTCCAAATTAAAAACAGAGGGAGAAGGCGCAGCCATTCAGCTCGTTATTGCTCCCGCTGGTACGAAATTTATCAATGAATTTCATTTAATTTTAGACGATGTTAAAAATGGTATGTCGGTCAAACATGCAGCGGATAATTTTTATAAATTTAATAAAGCATTTTTAAAAGTTTCAAAAGATTTGCTTTTCGGTGTGAAGAAGAAAGAGGAAACAAAAGAAAAATATATGGCGGGAAAACGGGTGGTGGATGAAGATGCCATAGAAAAAATAGGAAACAAAACAAAAAGCACCATTATGAAAACAAATATTCGTGTTATTACTTCTGCCCCGACAAAAGAAAGAGCGGATGCTATTCTTCAAGAGATAGAATCTTCCTTTAATCAATTTACCGAGTCAACTAGCAACTCCTTCATTTTTGAAAAAGTTTATGGCAGTGATTTGAAGAAACTTTTTCATGACTTTTCTTACCGTATGTTTTCAGATGATAAAATTTTACCCATGAATCTAAAAGAGCTTTCCTCCGTGTTTCACTTTCCTATAGGCATAGGCAGTCAGCCACAACTTAAAGAAGCAAAGGCCGGTATTGCCCCAGCACCGCTGGAAATGGGACAAGATGGAATTATTTTAGGAATAAATAGTTATAGGGGTAAAGACACTACCATCTATATGTCCCGCGAAGATCGCATGAGGCATTTTTATGCTATTGGCCAGACAGGAACGGGGAAAACGAATATTATGCTTAATATGATTACCCAGGATATAAAAAATGGTGATGGTTGCTGTTATATCGATCCTCACGGGACAGATATTCAAACTATCTTGTCTCGTATTCCCAAAGAAAGGATAAATGACGTTATTTATTTTGATCCGGCTTATACTATGCGGCCGATGGGATTAAACATGTTGGAATTTGACCCGAAATATCCAGAACAAAAAACTTTTGTAGTAAATGAAATGATGGGAATTTTTAACAAGCTTTTTGATATGAAAATTGGAGGTGGAGCGATGTTTGAACAATATTTTCGCAATAGCGCCTTTTTGGTGATGGAGGACCCTGAATCAGGTTCAACTTTATTAGAGATTACTAGAGTCTTAGCTGATAAACAGTTTCGTGACATGAAACTTGCTAAATGCAAAAATCCTATTATTAAGCAGTTCTGGGTTTCAGCTGAACAAACTTCTGGTGATCAATCCTTGGCAAATTTTGTGCCTTATATTTCATCAAAATTTGATAATTTTATATCCAATGACATTATGCGTCCGGTGGTGCTCCAACAAAATTCAGTTTTTAATTTTAGAAAAATTATGGACGAGAAAAAAATTCTTTTGGTGAATCTTTCTAAGGGAAGATTGGGAGATATCAATGCAAATTTGATTGGATTGGTGCTGGTAGGAAAGATTCAAATGGCGGCCCTTTCTCGAGTGGATATGTTTGGCAAGCCGATAAATGACTTTTATCTTTATATAGATGAATTTCAAAATGTGACTACAGATTCCATTGCTTCTATTTTATCCGAGGCCAGAAAATATAGGTTGTCCTTAAATATAGCCCATCAATATATTAATCAATTAGAAGAAAATATAAAAAATGCGGTTTTTGGCAACGTCGGTTCAATGGCAGTATTTCGGGTTGGCACTGAAGACGCGAATTTTTTAGAACCGAAATTTAAACCGATATTCAACGCGCAGGATATAACGAAATTAGATAATTATAATGCTTATATGAGTATGTTAATAAATGGTCAGCCAACAAAACCATTCAACATAAAAACCATAGCACCAGAGCGAGGAGATAGAGAAATTATAGATGATTTGAAACAGCTTTCTTATATGAAATATGGACGTGATCGTGAAGAAGTAGAGAAAGAAATTATGGCCAGATATACTTCCATGCAATAGTTTGAATAATTTTAAAAAATTTGCTAAGATGGATTCATTATAGTTTATTTTTTTAATTAAAAAGTTTATGAAACACCCAAAAGAAGAACAAACATATGTAATGATAAAGCCGGACGGAGTCAGAAAAGGTCTTGTTGGCGAAATTATTCGTCGTTTTGAACAGAGAGATTTGAAAATTGTAGCCCTTGAAATGTTCCAACCGACCTACCATGAAATAGATAATCACTATCCCAAAAACGAGGAATGGATTACCAGACTTGGTCAGAAGACAATGAATACTTATGAAAAATACGGTTATGATGCGATGGCAGATTTTGGGACCATAGAGCCCCATAAGATTGGTCCGGACATCCGTAAATGGTTAGTTGATTATATGATGAGTGCTCCTCTGGTGAAAATGATTGTACAGGGTGTACATGCGGTGGACGTAGTTCGTAAAATTGCTGGTGATACCATGCCTTATAAGGCGGATATGGGCACTATTCGTGGAGATTTTTCGATAGATTCTCCCGCTCTAGCTAATAAAGAGAAACGAGCAGTTATGAATATTATACATTGCTCTGAAACGCCGGAAGAGGCAGAACATGAGATTAAACATTGGTTTAATAATGCTATAGTTCATAAATATAAACGTTTCGGCGAGGAAGAATAATTTAAAAACAAAAAGCCGACCTCGTCTAGTTGCTTACCTCTTGCCCTTTGTTATACTTTCAATAGGGTTATTTCCGGTTATTACCTAGAACACTATTTTATGGGAGCTTTGATCATGTTTGGCCTTGGCCTTCCGTGTCTGGTACCCACTTAGCTATAAGCTATGGTAATACATTGGAAATAACCCTAAGAAAAATTCTCCATTCAATACGGAGATTTTTTCTTAAAAGACGTATAATACCAGTATGGACTCAAAAAAACTCTTAGTACGTTTAGTGTTTGTTATTTTTTTTATCTTTTTATTAAATTATTTGGCTTTGGAATTCTATTGGTATTCATCAATATGGTATTTAGATATGCCCATGCATTTTTTAGGAGGATTTTGGCTTGGCTTAATTCTTATTTTATTTTTTCAAATTAAAGAATTTTCTTTCAAATCTATTTTGAAAATTATCATTGGGGTATTGTTATTTGGCTTTCTATGGGAAATATTTGAAATTGTAATCAATAAAACTACTACAGAAAATCTTTTTAATATTTTAGATACCATTTCGGACATCTTTTTTGACTTTGCCGGTGGATTATTTGCGATACTCTATTTTTCCAGACAAATTATGTCTATTAAAAGAGATACGGTATAATTAAAAAATGCCGAACATTGCTAGAATAACATTTTGTGGCGGGGCAGGTTCAGTGACAGGCGCGAATTTTCTCTTAGAAATTGATGACAAAAAAATCTTAGTTGATTGTGGTCTTACTCAAGGATCAGAATTGGCAGATGACACTAACTGGGCACCCCTTCCTTATGATTCAAAAGAAATAGATTTTCTTTTTATTACTCATGCTCATGTGGATCACATTGGCAGAATTCCCAAATTAATCCAAGAAGGTTTCCGTGGAAAAATTTATTCTACAAAACCTACTCGAGCACTTACCGGCCCAATGCTTTTAGACACCACTAGTATATTGTCTAAAAATAAACAGTTTAATTTAGATAAAATATATAATGAAGAAAATATAAATAAAGCATTTTTACAATGGCTTTCATTTGAATATCACGAAAAAATAAAAATTACTGAGAACTTAGAAGCGTCTTTCAAAAATGCTGGACATATCTTAGGTTCAGCTATGATTGAATTTATTTATAACGGCAAAAAGATTCTTTTTACTGGTGATTTAGGTAACTCACCTTCGCCATTATTACCTGATACCGAAAGAATTACAGATGTGGATTATTTAATAATGGAAAGTGTTTATGGAGACAGAAATCATGAATCCAGAAATGATCGAAGAAATCTTTTAGAGAGAGTAATAGAGGATAATTATAAGAGAAAAGGAACACTTATCATACCTACATTCTCACTTGAACGTTCACAAGAACTTTTATTTGAACTGAATGATTTAGTTGAAAATAATCGTATACCGATAATGCCTATTTTTTTTGATTCTCCATTGGCTATTCGTTTGACTGAAATCTTTAAGCAATTTAAAAGTTATTTTAACGAAACAGCGCAAAAAGTATTATCAAAAGATAAATATTTATTTAATTTCCCAGGGCTCCATTCTACTTTGCGATCGGAAGAGTCGAAAATGATTAATAGCATAGCCAATCCGAAAATAGTTATTGCTGGATCAGGAATGTCTTCTGGAGGACGGATAGTGCATCATGAAAGACATTATTTACCCGATCCCAATAATACTATTTTACTTACTGGATATCAGTCTCTCGGTACCATGGGGCGTTTAATTCAAGAAGGAGTAAAAAAAGTACATATTTCAGGAGAAGATATAAATGTGCGGGCACATATTGTGACCATTTTAGGATATTCTGGACACAAAGATGGAAATGGTTTGTTGGGCTTTGTCGAAGACATGCAAGATACGATTAAAAAAGTTTTTGTAGTTATGGGTGAACCAAAATCTGCCATGTTTCTAGTCCAGAAGATTAGAGATAATTTAGGAGTTAATGCATCTGCGCCCTCACAAGGAGATAGCGTTTTACTTTATTTCTGATAGAATAAATTTATGGATATTATTTCACCGAATCCTTACTATAAACATGGGCACAACCAAATAAAAATATGTGTTTCTGGTGCGGCTGATACTAGTCATTGTGGATCAGACACATTAGATATAGCAAAAGAACTTGGACGAGAAATAGCTCGTCAAGGAGCGGTTTTAGTGACAGGGGCAACCACTGGTTTTCCATTTTGGGCAGTTATGGGAGCTAAAGAAGAAGGTGGAATATCAATTGGTTTTTCTCCAGCCGCTTCGGAAAAGGAACATGTAGAAACTTATAAACTTCCTATCGACTATATGGATTTAATTATTTATACCGGTTTTGGTTATCCAGGGCGCGATCTTCTGCTTACTCGTTCTTGTGATGCAGTTATATGTGGATGTGGACGTATTGGTACTATTCATGAATTTGTTGTCGCCTTTGAAGATTATAAACCCATAGGTATTTTAAAAGGATCTTGGGAAACAGATAAAGAGTTAGAAGATATAATTGCCAAAAGCCATCGCCCTAATGATAAAATTGTCAGTGGAGATAATCCTAAAAAACTTGTAGCAGATGTCATTGCTACCGTTAAAAAATATAGGATAGACGAACATAAGAAATAATAGTTTTTTTATTTGAGACTTTCTAGAATTTTAGCAAAAATTAAAGGTTGATTTTGTGCCAAGTCAGCTAAAATTTTTCGATCCAGTAATATATTTTTCTTTTTTAGGGTACCAATTAATTTTGAATAGGACATTCCGAGTTCTCTAGAGAGAGCGTTTATTTTGATATTCCAAAGTTTCCTGTTGTGAGATTTTTTATCTTTCCTGTGAGCGAAAGAATAATTTCCCGCATGCAAAAGTGCTTCTTTGGCTTGGCGTTCTTTAGTACTTCGTCCATGTCGAAAACCCTTTGTTTGTTTTAATACACTTCTTCTTCTCTTCAATGCATGTACTCCTTTTTTTACTCTGGTCATAATAATTAGTTAAAAGTTTTTAAAGTTCTTAAAGTTATAAAATTAGCTGAAAGGAAGCAAGTGTGACTTTGGTTTATTTTTTATTAAGAAACTCCGGCCTTTCTTTCCAGCTAATTGTGTTTTTCGTGATTGTTTAGCATTAAAATGGTTAAAACCTGGCCTGCGAGAAATGACCTTTCCATTTTTTGTAAGCTTGAGCCTTTTTGTGTATGACTTATTTGTTTTCATCATGTTTTAATTCTTGTATTTTACTTTATAAACTTTCTACTTTATAAACTTTATAACTACTTCTTTTCTATGGTTGTAATTAAACCCTTAGGACTTCTCTTATATGAATCAGAAACTTTATAATTTTCGGTAATCAAATGCAATACTCGATCTAGTCGTTCTTTTAGAAATTTTTCATCCATATATTTTGCGCGTCCAGCAAGAAAAAGTTCAACTTTGATTCTATGCCCTTCTTTTAACCATTTTGAAGCGGTTTTAGCTTTCAGTCCTAAATCATGATCCCCAGTGCCTATTTTTATCTGAATTGATTTTGTCTCCGTTGGTTTAGAACCTGCCTTGGCTTTCTTTAATTTTTTATTTATTTCGTACTGATATTTTCCAAAATCCATTATCTTACCGACTGGAGGATTAGTATTGGGAGATATCTCAATCAAATCTGTACCCTTGCTTTGGGCCAGTTCTAGCGCCTCTTTTATACTTAAAACACCGAGATTTTGACCTTCACTATCTATCACCCGAAGTTCTTTTGCTCGTATTTGGTTGTTTATTCTTTCTCGCAATTGGATATATTGATACTTTAAACTAAGAATAGCTTAGCTTATTTTCCGTCTAAAGTCAACTTAACTTCATTGAATAATGATTCTATAGATTTTTCATCTTTTGCTTCACCGAAAAGTCTGATAATTGGTTCAGTATTGGATGGTCTTAAATGGATCCAAGAACTATTAAGAAAATCAAGACGCAAGCCATCTTGCTTGTCTGTTTTTGCATCTTTGAAATGAGATTCTAATCTTGAATATATTTCATTCAAATTTTTTCCAGCGGCCGGCCACTTGTCTTTCTTGATAAAATATTTTGGTAAGGTGGCAATGCATTCATTTACCGTTTGCTTTCTCTCTGCCAGAAGTTCAAGAATAAGAGATAAACTGGTAAAACTATCGCGCACGGTGTTAATTTTGGGATATATAACTCCACCATTTCCTTCGCCACCAATAATGGCATTATGAGATAAAATTCCTTCGACAACATATCCTTCTCCGATTTTTGTACGGAAATATTCACTATTGTATTTTTTAGCAATATCTGCACTCATTTGGGAAGTAGATAAATTTATCACGATTTTTTCGCCAGGATTTTTAGATAAGACATTTTCTACCCCCAGGGCCAAAGAATATTCCTCTGAAATTACTTCTCCATTTTCGTTTATAATCACCAGTCTGTCAGCATCAGGATCATGCACAAAGCCAAGATCTGCTTTTGACTTTTTAACTAGATTGGCAATATCACTCAGATTTTCTTTAAGAGGTTCAGGTTTATGAGCAAATTTTCCATTAGGGATGTTGTTTAAAGGAATCAATTCCACGCCAAGTTTTTCAAAAAGATATGGATCCATTACGCAAGCAGAAGCGTTTATCATATCGACAGCTATTTTAAACTTTCTGGCGCGAATCGCTTCTACATTAATATGGGTCAAAATTTGGTCAGCGTGTTCTTTTGTGAAGTTAGGAATGGTCATAATATCTTTTTATTTTTTCTGCTTCCTCTTTGATGGTAAAAAGTGCTTTATTATTAACAAATTTTAAGCCATTGTACTCTATTGGATTATGAGAGGCAGTAATAATAATAGCACCATCATATTTATGTTTTCGGACAGCAAATAAGATTGTCGGTGTCGGCAAAATATCACCATCAATAACAACAACTCCCAAATTTTCTAATTCTTTAATAATTATTTTTTTTATTTCAGGACCACTTTCACGTCCATCTCGTCCAATTAGAATAGTTAGTTTTTCTTTTTTAGAATCTTCTTTAGCGAAATGAGTAAAAGCTCGAGTGTATTTTGAAACTACTTCTTCATTTAAAGTTTGTCCCCAGATTCCTCTATATCCCGAAACATTTAGTTCAGGTTTTATCGACATTATTATATTTTAACATTTATGTGGAGTATTACTATCCTTTGCACGAACTTATTTCGAAAATCAAATGAACTAATGCGCACGCTCCGCGTGCCACCAAAACTTGAAACTCATTACTACGCTCCAATAATTTTCCTTCGTGTAAAATAATAGCTCGAACCTCAATAATAATTTTTTTGTCTTTTTTCATAAATTATTTCTTTTTATCCTGCTTGTTTTGATACTCAAAAAGCTTTTCGGCTGGCGATAAACCATTGATAACTTTGTGTGGAAAATAATTCCAAGCATCGCTTACCAATTCAAGAATAGTGCTTAATTCTGAAACATCTCCACCACGATCAAATATAGCAATAACTTTTTGCATGTCGTCGTTGTCTTCCTCGTGAAAAATAATATCCTTAATATGTTCTAGAGAAAAAGGGCTTTTAGTTTTCTTAAGCATGTCCACAAATTCCTGCTCAATTTCTTTTCGTCTTTCAAGAATTTGTTGTCTTGATTTTACTTCCATTAAATTTTTACTAGGAAAAACCATTCTCGCTAGAAGAATTATCCATTTTAAACTAAAAACCTATCCCATGCCTAAATAGAAATAATAATGCCATTATAACTCCTGAGTAAATAAAACCTAAGATACCAAGAATTTTTAAAGTCCAACGAAGCCATTCAGTATTCTCTCCCTTCCTCCAATTTAAGTAAATTATGACAGTTGAACCTAAGAATAGCGTAACAAAAGTAATTTTTTGGACCGAATCAAGGTTCGGGGAGTTTTGATATTGGCTCAATATAGAAAGTGGTATTAAGTAAGTTAAGATGAGCAAAAAACTACTAAGTATAAATTTCCTTTTCATAAACTATTCAGTAAAAATTAATTTAGTTAATAAATCACGAAACATACACTCGTTTATTATATCACACTTTCAATCTGCCCCAAAAGATTCAACAGTTCTTGCGCATCTGTAGCTGAGATTTTTCCTTTTTGCCCCTTTTTAGTAATGTTTACTATCAGATTGGAAAGTGTTTTAACGAGCCTTTGTTTGTTCTCAAGTTTTTCAACACGCTTGAGCATATCATTTTTTTGATTTTGTTTGATACCAAGTGTTTGTATCTTGATTTTAAGCTGTGAGAGAATAGCAGGGTCAAGCGCAATGTCTTCCGCTTGCGCTTCTAAAAGGTCCAGCAACTCAATAATGTTGTTAGCATCAGTTGTGTTTATTTTACCTTTCATTTCTTGTTTGGTGATTTTATTTTTAAACTTTGTAAGGATTTTTGAATTTTGTTCTTTCTTTTTCTCAATTTTTTTCTCCAAATTACCTATCTTCTTTAGAAGACTTTGCTTTAGTTTATCTTTCGCATTAAGCGATTGAATTTTTTCCTTAATCAGGGCAAGAAGCTGATTTAGGAACAACTCACTGCCGTCCGGAAAAATCGTTTCTTCGTTACCATCGCCATTTTGGTCAATAGACAATGTCGAGGAATCTCCCAAATTCAAATTTCCTGTTAGATTTGTCGTAACCGGAATATCACTAAAAACTTCAGTTTGAATGATTTGGTTATCTGTAATTTTTTCATTTTTTAATGTAAATGTTCCATTCCCAGTGCCATTAACTTCAATTTCATAAGTTTGACCTTCATCATCTGGCAGATAGACAAACTTATGCTCACCCATAATATCAAAACTTGCATTTGGGATATTATTTTCAACTCCCCCAGCAACAAGTCCAGCATGATTTCCATCTTGATCTGTAATCTCAATATCTAAGGGACTAAAAACTGAGATTGCTTTACCATTTAATTTGCATTCAGAAATATCTTGAGAAATTTTTGAACTGTCAACAGCAAGACTGCTGCCAGAAATAATATTCATGATTTGTTGTCTAATATTATCTTGACTCAACATTTTCCCATGATCAGATTCTAGCGCATAATACTTATTTTCCGAATTAATTGGCAGGTTAGTGGCACTTTCAAGTGGTACAGTGCCATCTCCTGGGACTCTTTCTGGTTGATCATACCCTGTGCTTATGCCCCCTAAAATAGTTTGCACCCTACGTTCTACGATTTTACCTATGGTACCCGCTTTACATCCAGCAATGCTATATAAATCTACACCAGCTGTTCGCAAATCAAAATTATCAAAGTTTGCAGTGTGTAAACTCTGTGCATTGGCGAGCGCTTGAGAATTTAATTGATGGTCAGTAGTAAGGAAGCTATTGGCTTGATTAAAATCTAAATTTTGAGTTGTAGAACTAAAAAAGCCTTGATTGATAATTTTTACATAGCTTCCTTTTTGATTGTAATATTCCTGACTTGGTGAAAGATCGTATACAACGGGTAAATTTTTTGAAATTTTTTTCATTTCTCCATCCGCGAGCCATGGAATTCCAAACCCGTCTCCTTGCAATAAAACTTTGATAGCTTTTGGCGCACCGGTATTTGGCACCCCAACAAAAACCGCTTTGCCGATATAATTATTCACAGGATTGTCCATTACATATTTTTTAACCAACAAACCGCCAGTGCTGTGAGCTACAACATCAACTTCGTCACTACTTGTTTGAGTTTTAATATCTTGAATTTTTTGTTTTAACTCGTTGATATTGTTTACACTTACTCCGTATCGCCAATCATAGGGGAAGAGGAATAGATTGTCGTTTGCGGTTGCTCCTTGGGTGTATCCTTGATCTTCAAATTCTTTAATTAAACTAAAAGTATAATCTGATACCACAATGTTCCCCAATCCGATATTAACCGTTTCTCTACTTATAACATTTCCTAAATCTAAACTTGTATCTAGTGGGAGTAGGCTATTGTCAAACTGTAAAGGATCCATGAATTGATCACTTATGTCAGTAAAATTACGAAGAAGGTCAAGCCATAATTTTTCCGCTCCTTTGAATATATTTGTACCTAAAACTCCTGGCACTATTAAGACTGGATTACGAAGTGGTGGTGTAATTATAAACGGATCCGTCGTAAGCCACGGGTCAAATAAAACTTTAGGATTGAGGAAGCCATTGTCATCAATCACATCGCCTAGACCGGTTGGGTTATCAACGCTTTGTGGTCCAGACGCATCACCCCACCAGGTATTTCTAAAATCTACGGTAAAGTCAATTATAGTTTGTGCTAGGGCTTTTTCGGTTTTAAATAAATTAGCAAACCAAATAAATGGATTAGAATTCTTTTTTGCCAAGGGCGGTAAAATATAATAGCTTACTCCGGAGTAATTATTTCCATGGATAGAAAGACCACTCACGGCATAAGTTGAATTTGGCTCGCTGTCTATTTGTGAAATAGAAATACCAGCGTTATTATTCATAATTTCACTATTTGAGATATTCACCGAATTTTTACCTTGGTCCTCAATGCCTATGAAATTTTTTTCAAAAATTGAATCCGCTATCTGGACATCACTTGCTTCTCTAAGTGAAAAACCTCGCTCGGCATATCGAACCACAGCGTTGCTAAGCACAATGCCTAAATTACCCCCGTAAGAGTAAATTCCACTCCAGAAATATTCTCCTGTTATCAGATCGGGGATAGTAGCATTCCCATCACCATTTGTATCTCCGCCTATTTCATCATCTACCAAACTGGTAAAGTAAATTTTATTTGTGGGTGTACCAATGGCAGAAATGGTCCCGTCTTGGTCTAGCGCAATACTAGCGAAAGGAGCCACCTTTACGACAACACCCGGCTCAATGGTTAGAGTCGCGGAGTCAATCGACAAATCGTTATCCACGACATACGGGCTGTTCGCCAATGTCCAGGTAGTATTCGTATCTATAACGCCCGATACAGTGGTTTCGGCAAAAGCGCTGGGAGCAAAAGCCAGAAAAGCGAAAACAAAGATTAGCACTCTTAATTTCAATATCTTTTTTACCAAAATCATAATTATCCTTATACTAGCAACTTTTTTATCTCTTCGCCATTTTTTTAAATTAATCTTTTGTTTGAAAAAGCGAAACCTGACGAGCTTTTTAAATATTTCTCAAAATTTATAGCTTTATCTTTAGTCAAAAACGCACAATACCAAATTAAAATATATGGTGCTTTTGTCGAAGTGTATTTTGATTGATGCTGGTTATGATTTTGTAATCTTTTTTTCAAGTCTGATGTATGACCAATATATTTTGTCCCATCAATAGAGCTTCTTAAAATATAAGTATAAAACATATTAATATATTATATAACAAAGTCCCACGCCGCTAAAGCTATGCGGGACACCACTTCGCAATAATAAATTACATAAATGGTTTTTGTGTGCCTGCACCGCGAAGCCGAACAAAGCGTAGCAAGTGAGGCGAAGTGGTGGACACAGTGGGTAAAACATTGAACTCCTTAAAAAACTACCTTTCTCGATTTTGGGACTATTACCAAACCAGCCCAAATCTTCAAAAGGTGCTTGAAAATGCCTAGCCATTAATTTTAATAAGAAGCACAAGTAGAGTATTGAGTTAATTATAGTAGTAGATACTATCATTTTATAAAAACAAACCAATGATCCTTAGAGATTATTAGCGATTATGTATAACTCAAGGTACGAAGACATAGGAAAGCCAGAAATTACTCGCAGAATAGACATTTTTGACTATGTCAGGTCTTTTGTGCGTGAGCTAGAGCAACTTGAAAATAAGAAAATAAAATTTAACAACGAGTTTGAAGCTTTTCGTGTAAAAGCATTAATGAATATACCTGAAAAAACGAAATTCAAATCTGTTAATGACCTACGAGGCAATCCTTATTGGCATTTTCAGGAAGTTGATTATGTTCCGTCTAACTTAGGTAAAGACAGAGGGGTACTTTTTTATTTTATCTGTAGTAGGTGTAATCGAAGAATTAAATACCTATACTTTTACACCGAAGTTGAGCCTCCTCTCTGCCGAAAATGTTGCCAGTTACCCTATAGACCAGCGAGTTACCAAGAAAGAAAAATTGCACGAGAAAGTAAACTTTTAACTATTGGAAGTAAGTACTGAATTATTTAGGTTTATTAATGGTGTGTTTTTTTATTCTCTCATCAAGAATCGTTTTCATTTCTTTACCTAGCCTCTTATTCTCAACCTCCAGATTTTTTAGGTGAGGAATAAAGTTGTCAACAAATTTTATTGACCCTATTTTTTTATCTACTCCATAAAACAAATCCATTAATCCCATAGCAACATTTCCTATTTGCCATAAATCTGTTTTAACTAGACGCTCGTTTCCAATATCAAAAAAAGGCGTCTCAAATTTACCAGTTTCTTCGTTAAAATAGAAGTTGTTATAAGCATAAATAAGGTTAGAGTGTGCAGTGGTTTGGTTTATGATATCCTTAAATTGCTTCATGGGTTTTTGACCTTCTGGGTAATTTTCTTCCAACCATTTGTATCTTTGTACTATCAGCCCCTGGGGGGCATCTAGATACCCATCCTCTCTTTTCTCGACAAAATTTTCTTTATCAGGGTTGGCTATAGCGTATGCAGCAAATGCCCCTGCTTCTAGCACTTGCCTAAGATTCATCATTGCCTGTGTGTGATGTAACCTTACAGCGGAAAATAAAGCCAATGTTAGATGTTTTCTTACTTGCGATAAAAATGCAGCGAAAACATGTCTACTTGCATCTACGGACACTGTGAAGTTTTGTAATAAACCATTAAATTTAAAGGAATTTACAAAATAATCACCGTACTTTTTTTCTGCAACATAAAAAAGTTCACTTTCACTCGTAATAATCTCGTCAATGGTACTTTGTTTGGGGATCATATAGTAAACCTAACACGACTTTGGATTTTTGCAATGACAATACTGACCTCCTATAAAAGTTTCAGACAGTTCAATTCCAGGGGTATTTTCCATCCACTATTCGAGAAAATATTATCCAAATGATTACAGCAATAAATAAGGCCTCCATATCACTAATTTTTATCGTTCGTCCCAAATATAGCCATTAGGACCACAGTTTCTTTCTATTGAATAAAGAGCTTCTTCGGCTGTATATTCATCGATTGCAAAGCCTTTCAAGTTGTCCGATATTAATGCTCTGCAGTTTTTTGGGAAACCGCTATCTCCATACTTTGGCGACTGATTGCCAATACCACTGCTATACCCTATAAAGTACGCGATCACTGCAACAATAACGAATCCTAGTAATTTTGGCATTTTAGTTATCTTAAGCTATTAATTTTAGAGGAGTAATCTAAGTAGAGACGCTGTTTTTTATTTTTCATATGTGAATTTGTTTTGAGATATAGTCGTAATATACCGCTTTATCTTGCTCGAATTGAGTCTTCGTTTTATTAAGGAACGAAGATCCATCTTGTAAAGCATCCTCAAAGTTATTTTCGAGATACATTTCAACATCAAGATTTTGGTAATCTGATTTCATTCGTTCCCTAGCAGTAATAAGCTGATTAAATGAGCTCAAACTCTTAATCAATCGCTCCCTCCTTTGCTTAGTAAGGGTAACTTTCAACTCCGTTATTGCTCCAGTATACTTTCCTAACTCCACGAGCATCTGGTTCATAGCATCAATCTCCTTTGATTGTATATCTCGAAAGTCTCGGTAGTCTTTCAACAAAATATCAAAACGCTGAATAAAATTATTTTTATTATTTGTAGCACGTTGTAGTTGTACTTGCGTCAATTGAACCTTGCAATATGCATCACCGTTGGCGGGGCAGATAAGCTCACGTCCACTCGAACAAGGTGTCCAGTATTTCCCATTACACAAAATAGTATTAGATGGCGAAGTCTTTTGAGTTTCTTGACTTGTCTGTTGTGGTGCTAATGATGGAGGGGGATCTTGCTTTACGGAAGTATTAACTTGATTATTTGTTAAGACAGAAAGTTGTGGTACACACTGTGCATCGCCTTGTGCAGGACAATAAAAGTTATGTCCAGCAGGACATTTCGACCATTCTTTCCCATTGCAAATTAAGACATCAGGTGAAACCGAAACAGTGTTATTTCTTACTTGTTCTTTCGTTTCTTGTTTAGCAATATCTTGCTCTGTTTTAATAACGATTGCCGAATTGTCTGCAGATGGAGTAGTTTTCTCTACTTCTACCTGTACCTGTGGTATCGCTTCTTTTTTATTAAAACTCCAGTTATTAAACCAACTAAAAGGATTCCACCAAGAAGCCAAGGCAACTGATGGAACAGTGAATGCTATTAAAAACAAAATTGCGAGATATTTTTTCATATAAATTTATTTAGTCTAAATTAGTAATGAAACGCAAAAAGCCCACCACTAGGGTGATAGCTTTCGCTATCCATACATCTTTCGACGTAAGACCTGCAACGGTAGCCCCCAATGATGGGTTTTTTGCTCCGTTGCAGGCTTTACAACCATACCTCAAATATTTTTAAGGGTTAGGCCACTTATTAACTTGTAACCCGATTGTAACACAAAATTGGAAGAATTTGAAGCCAAAAATATGCGATCCAGTCGTTAGAGTTATCCACATTATAGACTTGCTTAAATTATACATTGATGTATAATTCATAAATGAGGAAAAAAGTTAAAGTCGATCCATCGGACAAGTACTTAATCCCAAAAGGAAACGTCTTCCGTCATGCCATTCAAGAGTACTTCTCTGGAGAACATTTTAAGAAGACGCAAGAAAATTTTAATATGCGTAAATACACAGTTGGTGATACAAAAATTCCGTATAGAGTTATAAATAACTGGGACAAAAATAATTTACTGCCCAAGGGCCTAAAAGGTAATATGGGCTGGCGTAAATTTACCTTTGTTGAGTTGGTGTGGCTAAAAGCCATTGAGCGATTTCGTGCTTATGGTTTTTCTTTAGATAAAATTGCTCGAGTGAAAGCTAGTATAGTTGATTGGGATAAAAATCATAACGAAATTTATCCCGCCTTTGAATATTATGTGGCAAGGGCATGTTTCAGTGATGATGATCCATATATAGTAGCATTAGCTAATGGAGTTGGTGGAATAGGAAGTACGGAAGAAATTGAAATAGCAAAACAAAAACATTTTAAGACAAACGACATGCTCTTGATTTCTCTTAAATCCATCGTTAAGGAAATAGGTCTAACGCCCATGCCCCCTCGACCATTGATATGGCTATCAAATACAGAAACCGAAGTTTTGTCTGACTTAAGAAGTGGTGAAAAAGATGAAGTCAAAATAAAATTCCGCAAAAACAAAATCACTGATATAGAAACATCTGAAACTAAAATCGGATCTGCGACTCAAGAAATACAGAAACTAAATGGAGAAGATAGAATGTATGGAAGTATTTTAGCTAAATACGAAAATGGGAAACGTCAATCATTACGCATTACAAAAAATAGACGTGTTAGTGATAATTAGTTTGCTATCGGAAAAACCGAGGCATTTATTAAAACAAGATATGAGTTATCAGCAAAAACTGGGACAGTATCGCAACCAAAATAGAACATGGTTACGATTGAAGAATATAGAAGGATACTTAAAGATTTTGTATCCCCCGATGAGTTGGTCAAATCACGACTTCAGTTTCTCGAATCGTTTTGTAAAAATGTGATTAGAAGTGAAATAGAAAAGTATAAAAACAACCTATATGAGCAAAGCGCGAAAAATAAATCTAAATAAAGAAGAAAAAACTTATGAAGGTCGTATTGGGCTTATATACGCCCGTGTATCAAGTAAAAGACAAGAAACAGACGGGACTGGATTAATGAGCCAAGACAGTCGTTGTATCAAAGAATTAGAACGTATAGGCGTGCCTTATGACAAGACCTTCCCAGATAGCTATAGCGGTGGCGGAGATTTTATGAAAAGACCAGCGATGCGAGAGTTATTAGCTCATATTGATGCTAATCCACATAAAAGATTTCTTGTAGTTTTTGATGACTTAAAGAGATTTGCTCGTGATGCAAAATTTCACTTTGAACTAAAAACCGAATTCCATATGCGTGATGTTAAACTACTTTGTCTGAATTATAACTTCGATGAAAGTGCTGAAGGAAAATTTGTAGAGCTCATGTTTGCGGGACAAGCGGAATTAGAACGTGAACAAAATCGGAGGCAGGTTATACAAAAACAAAAGGCACGACTTGAACTAGGATATTGGTCATTTGGTGCAAAAAGAGGTTATATAATGCCTAAAGACCCTACACATGGTAGGTTATCAATTGCCACAAAAGAAGGATTGGAAGTATTAAAGCCAGCATTAGAAAACTTTTCGACGGGGATCTTTATCCGAAAAATTGATGTTTGTAAATTTCTGGTAGAGAAGGGGTTTTGGACAAAACAATCACCAGAAAAATATATTGATAAGTTGACACAAATTCTTAAAGATCCATTTTACATGGGTTACATAGAATATCCAATGTGGGGAGTAACACGTCGTCTTGGTAAACATAAAGGAATTATTTCTACTGAAACATTTGAGCTTATTCAGAAAAGATTGAAAAAAGAAGATTCTGGAGTTCGCATTAGGGTTGATGTATCTTCAGATTTTCCACTTAGAAATCTTCTAATATGTACTCACTGCCATAAGCCACTAACGGCGGCATGGACAACAAAAGTAAAGAAAAACCTTCGCTGGGCTTACTATATTTGCCACACTAAAGGATGCATAGCATATGGCAAGAGTGCAAGAAAAAAAGATGTTGAAGATGGATTTGTAGAAATTCTAAAGAAAAATAATCTTAAGCCAGAAGTGGGAGAATTGGTAACTTTAATGTTTGATAGGGCGTGGGATGACGAAGTAAAAAAAGATAACAATCTGGATCAACAAAATAAAACTCGTAAGGATAAACTATCGAATGAGATATCTGCCCTAACAAAGATGGCTATATCCGCTAAGTCTGAAAGAGTTCGTCAAACATACGAGGAACAGATTGAAAACTTTGTCAAAGAAATAGAGAGTTTGGATGAAAAATTAGAAATCAAAGCCGATATGGCCATTCCTTATCGAACCGCTTTAGATAAATCAACTACAATGCTAAAAAGCCCATATAAAGCATGGGTTAATTTGGATTTACTAGAGCAAAGAAGGTTATTTTACTTCATTTTCGATACCAAATTACCATATAGCCTAAAAGAAGGTTATCGAACCAATGAAATACCAACAACCATAAGGTTATTTGAGGAATTTGCAGTCGCAAATCCCCACGATGTGGAGATGGGGGAAATTGAATCCCCGTGCAGAAGGTTTTTGTAAAGAAATCCACATGTGTGACGCGTTTTTGATTTAAATTAAAAAATTATTAAACGAGCAAAATATTTTTTAATCGATTCCCTTTATTTTGTCCCGATGTCAGGAAAGCATCGGTACTATCCCGATAATATTATGCCTAACTCTCATATATCGGAAGTCTATGAGAAAGACATCAGCTTACGCCGAAGCGGAAACTGAAGCGAAAGCAAATTCTGCCATACCGAAGTAAGGAGAAGCGATTGCTCTAGCTTTGGAAGTTAATTTTGCAATTAACATTTGAACAAATTTTAACGAGATTATGTTCATGCTCGACATGCATCTTTACATTAGACCCACTGTCTATGCCTTGCATCCCCATATTTTTTTATCAATGTCCTTTATACTCGCGCCTGATTTCGCGATCTGTCTCGCGTTTTTTTATGCTTTCACGTTTGTCTTGTTTTTTCTTACCCTTAACCAAAGCAATTTCTACTTTGATTTTTCTACCCTTATTGTACACTGAAATCGGCACTATTGTCAAACTTTTATTTTTTTCACTACCCGCTAAGATTGCTATTTCCTTTTTTGTCATCAAAAGTTTTCTATTGCGAAGCGGATTATAATCTTTTAGTACATTATTTGGTTGATAAGGTGGAATATTGACATTTATTAAAAAAGCTTCTCCTCCTCTGATTATCACAAAAGCACTTTCTAAAGACATTTTTCCATTTCTAATAGATTTAACTTCCATACCTAAAAGCTCAATACCAGCTTCGTATTTTCCTAAAATTTCATAATCAAATCTTGCTTTTCTATTTTCGGCATAATTAGCCATGTTTTAATCTTAGCATATTTTAATAATTTTAATTTTTGGCTTTTTTGTGCTATGATAACAAATCATGGATTTCAACTTTTTAAATCAAAAAGACATAAAAAATAAGGGCAAAAAAAAGCAAGAGATTCCTAAATTTTCTGGCAATATACTTGGAGCTGTTTTGATTTTTATTACTATCACCGCTTTTTATTTAATGATATCCGGTACTTCAAAAAGTGTCTCAGAAATTCCTCTTTCTGACCTAGCTAAAAGTGTTTCAGCCGGGGAAGTTAAAAATATTTTGGTAGAAGGAGAAAAATTAACGATCACCTTTAAAAATGACGAAATAAAAACTTCTAAAAAAGAAACGGAATCTTCTCTTTCCCAAACCCTTTTTAATTACGGAGTGAAACCAGAGGCCTTAAACGCAACAAATATAGAAGTGAAGAATGAAAGCGGTTTCAAATATTGGCTGATGAATTTGTTACCCTTCCTTTTGCCGATTATTTTTATTTTATTTTTCTTTTGGTATCTTTCACGCCAAGTGAAAGGAGCAGGTATGCAAGCGTTTACTTTTGGCCAATCCAAGGCTCGTATCACTGATCCGAATGATAAAAATAACAAAGTAACTTTTAAAGACGTAGCTGGATGTAAAGAGGCCAAAGAAGAACTAAAAGAAATTGTTGATTTTTTGAAAAACCCGAAAAAGTTTTTAGATATTGGAGCTCGCATTCCCAAAGGAGTAATTCTAACTGGCCCTCCAGGCACAGGTAAGACATTATTAGCGCGAGCAGTGGCCGGAGAAGCAGTAGTGCCCTTTTTTCACTTATCTGGAAGTGAATTCGTGGAAATGTTCGTGGGCGTCGGTGCCTCTCGTGTACGTGACTTATTCAAAATGGCTAAAAAGGCAGCGCCAGCTATCGTATTTATGGATGAACTTGATGCAATAGGCAGGACTCGCGGGGGTGGATTTGGAGGAGGGAATGATGAACGTGAACAAACTCTAAACCAAATTTTAGTGGAAATGGATGGCTTTGAACCCAATGAAAAAGTGATTGTCATGGCTGCTACCAATAGGCCAGACGTACTTGACCCAGCCCTTATTCGTCCAGGACGTTTTGACAGAAAGGTATTGCTTGATTTACCAGATCGAATAGATCGTGAAGAGATTTTAAATATTCATGCGCGATTAAAACCATTAGCTGAAGATGTTAATTTAAAATTGATTGCCGAACGAACTCCCGGTTTTTCTGGCGCTGATTTATATTCTTTAATGAATGAAGGAGCGATATTGGCAGCTCGAGAAAATCGCAAAAAAGTTTTTCAATTCGATTTAATTCGGGCTATTGAAAAAGTGATGCTTGGGCCTGAAAGGAAAAGCCATTTGCTTTCCAAAAAAGAAAAAGAAATTACCGCTTATCATGAAGCAGGACATGCCCTAGTTGCTTCAGTGCTTCCTTATGCTGATCCAGTGCATAAAGTGTCTATCATTGCTCGTGGTAATGCCGGAGGATATACTTTAAAATTACCTCTGGAAGAAAGACGATTACAATCTAAAAAAGAATTCATAGATGATATTGCTATGTCTCTGGGAGGGTATGTAACGGAGAAAATGATTTTTGGCGATATTACTACCGGTCCATCCAGTGATTTGCAGGTAGCCACCAATTTAGCCCGCGCTATGGTTACCCGTTGGGGGATGTCTGATTTAATCGGTCCAGTTACTTTAGGAAATGAAGGGGGGAAATTGGCTTGGGGTGAAGTTAGAGAAGAAGGATATTCCGAAACAGTTTCTACGAAAGTTGACGCTGAAGTTTCAAGGATTATAAATGACGGTATAAAATCAGCCGAGAAAGTTTTAACTGAACACAGGAAAGCATTAGATGCTATTGCTAAAAAACTGATAGAAGTTGAAACTCTAGAGCAAGATGAGTATGATAAATTAATCACTGCTCATGGCATAATACCAAAAAAGAGGGGAGATGCGAAATTAGAAACAAAAAGTTAAAAGCTTGTATAGAAATACGAACAGGTGTATAATTATTTGTAATTATTAGCCAATGGTTCGTATTTTTTTATGGCAAGGAAAAAAGATAAACAAAAAGCCCTTGAAATGCGTAAGAGAGGAATGAGTTATAGTCAGATTAAAGAAAAGCTTAAAGTAAGTAAAAGTACTTTAAGTGAATGGCTTCACGATATGCCATTGTCAGAAAAGAGAATCAGAGAGTTGCGTGCTGATAGCCCTCAACGTATTGAAAGATATAGGAATGCGATGAAGGCAAAACGTGATGCAAAAAATAGAGTTGCATATCAGAATATTGCACGAAGGATTGGAGTTATTTCTGATAGAGAATTTTTAATTGCGGGATTATTTTTATATTGGGCTGAAGGTTCTAAAACAAAAATATTCTCAATTGGACTTACTAACACAAACCCTTCTATGCTTATTTTGTTTATCCGTTGGTTAAAATTTTTTAATGTTCCTAAATCAAAACTGAAAGTTCATCTGCATTTATATTCTGATATGAACACAAGAAAGCAGATAAATTTTTGGTCAAAGACGCTTGGTATCCCTACTACACAATTTAGAAAACCTTATATTAAAAAAACTAAACTATCTTCTTTAACTTATACTAATGGTTTTGGACAGGGAACATGCTCAGTTATTCTTGATAACGGGTCTATTTGCTCTGAAGTTATGATGGGTATACAGTACATACAAGATATTTTATTAAATAAACAAAAAATTGCATTTTAACCTTATTTTGTTATAGTTATTGTTGTTAATTATCCGCCTGTAGCTCAGCTGGTTAGAGCATCTAGCTTATACCTAGAGGGTCCTACGTTCGAATCGTAGCAGGCGGACAAAAAAATGAATATTAAAATACCTCCACAAGAGAATAGTAGTATTACGAAAGAAATAAAATTTGAACTAGGCAAATACACAATATTTGCTGGTGAAAATAATGCTGGGAAGACAAATCTTATGAAAGCCTTAAAAAGTGTCTTACCTGAAGAACAAACTATTTATATACCTGCGGAAAAAATACAAGCACAAGAACATCTTAAAACAGCTGCAAAAGAAGACCCAATGAGAGATGCTTTTTCTAAATTAGTAAATATTACTTTAGATAAATTGCCAGATGTAAATTATAAAGATGTAGAAGACTTTTTAAATAAAATATCTAAAACTTTTGATTCTTTTAATGTTGAGAACATAAAACTAGAATTAGGAGTTAAAAAATTGAATGAGGTTGATGTAAAAAAAGTTATAAAAGATGAAATATCGAAAAAAATATTGAATTCTATTGTAAAAGATAGTTATGGTACAGGTTGTGATTTAAAAATAGAAGAAGTTGGACAAGGCACGCAAAGACTAATTATTGTTGCCATCTTACAAGAATTAGGAAAAGCTCATACACAAAACAACGAATTGTTTCTTATTTTTGAAGAGCCAGAAATATATTTACACCCAAAATTAAAAAGAAGTTTATATAATGCACTATTTGAAATATCAAAAAATAATATTAATGTAATTCTAACTACTCATGACCCATACTTTATAGAATTAGGAGTTGGACAAAAAATATATAATGTTTTTAGAGATAGTAATGGTGCAACATGTATTGGTTCAGTGCTGAATGGTGTTTTAGGGAATTCGTCTCATGCGGAAATAAATTATGTTATTTTTGGTGTTTCATCCACAGATTATTTTTTGCAATTATACCAAAAAGCAGATGAAAATGCGGTAAGTGGGCTCAAAGAACATAAGATAGAAGGAATATCAATGTTTGATATTAGAGGTTCTTTAGCTCATAAAACTAATAGTACAGGACAGAATGGCATAGTACAACCAGATATCACTGAAGATATAAAGAAAAAATCTATAGAATATTTAAGGAGTATATTATAAATTTATTTTATCCAAGAATAAGATTGCCCCTTTTTTGATTTTTTATTTTTCTAAAATCTGTTATACTTTAATAGTAAAATTTAATAGTAAAGCCTAAACCTTAAAGCAATTTAGAGCATGGCAAAAAATACCCATCCTTGATATTAAACTCCTCGTCAGAGTACTCAGGGATGGGTCGTAGCCGAAAGGCTATGGGTAGTAGTAATACTATCGCTGGCGAGGAGCTTTATGTTTTAAGCCAGCAAAACCCATCCCTGTATGAAAAATAAAATAATTAAGTCTGCTAAAGATAGCAGAACTGACAAAACAGCCAAAAATAAAATTCGTGCTAAAAATAATCGAACGACGTTCGTTTCTAAGGAAGAAGTTTTAAAATTTGAGAAAAGATTACTTTCGGTAAAAGATACAAGTTCTAATAATTTTTTAAATAAAACTATTTATGGTGCGCTTGAAGATGTAGCAGAAAAATTACCAAAACATTTTGTTGATCTTTTGTTTATCGACCCACCATATAATCTAAATAAAGATTTTGGGAATAATCAATTTAAAGAAAAAAGCGACAAGGATTATGAAAGAACATTTGAAAAATGGTTTTTAAGCATTAAACACACTTTAAAAAACACCGCTTCGGTTTATGTTTGTTGTGATTGGAAAAGTTCTACAAGTATTTATTCAGTACTTAATAAATATCTAACGGTTCGTAATAGAATAACTTGGGAACGAGAAAAAGGTAGAGGAGCTTTAAGTAATTGGAAAAATTGTTCAGAAGATATTTGGTTTGCAACTGTCTCTAATAAATACTGTTTTAATGTTGAAGCCGTAAAAATAAAGAAAAAAGTAATTGCTCCATATAAAGAAAATGGAGTCGCTAAAGACTGGACAGAAAATGAAGAAGGTAAGTTTCGTTTAACATATCCATCGAATCTATGGACAGATATTACTATACCTTTTTGGTCTATGCCTGAAAATACAGATCATCCAACCCAGAAACCAGAAAAATTAGTAGCAAAGATTATTCTTGCTTCTACAAATGAAAATGAAGTTGTTTTTGATCCGTTTCTTGGTTCAGGTACCACTTCTGTAGTAGCTAAAAAATTGAATAGAAAATACATCGGTGTTGAAATGAATAAAGAGTATTGCTGTTTATCTGAAAAGAGAATAATTCTAGCTGATACTGAAAAAAGTATTCAGGGTTATTCTGGTGGAATTTTTTGGGAAAGAAATTCTTTGAATATACAAAAAGATAATGTTGTAAAAGGTCGTACTAGATCTAAAAATAATATTTATGAACCAAAACTTTTTCCAGAAAAATAACCACAAAACAATTGAGAAAAAAATAAAAGATTTTCTTAATCACCAAAAAGACTTTTTAGGTGAAAGAACGGTAAATAGTCCCAGAGCTGTCGGTGATGCAATTCAAGACTTACTTCAAGATAACTTTCATAAATTTATTGGTGAAGACGGAAAAAATTTTAATTCAAGTTTCGCTAGACGAGCTATGGCAGACTTAGCTTTTGAAGATAAATTAGGAAACTATTACATAATTGATGTAAAAACTCATCGTCTTGATACTAAATTCAATATGCCTAATCTTACTTCTGTTGAAAGATTATCGAGATTTTATGAGGATGATAGTAATTATTTTACACTTCTTTTGGTTTCTTATGAAGTACTAAATAATGCTTTAGTTATTAAAGATGTTCATTTTACACCTATTGAAAATATGAATTGGGGTTGTCTTACAATTGGGGCTTTAGGTTGGGGGCAAATACAAATAGCAAATTCCAACTTTATTTCAATAAATGAAAAACTAACTAGAAAATCTTGGATGCTTGAACTTTGTGATACTATGTTGGAGTTTTATCCAAAAGAAATATTAAAAACAGACAAACGTATTGAAAAATTCCAACAAATAAAACAATTCTGGCTTAAAAAATAAGGCTTTTTACTCAAAATGAAATTCGCCGGCTTTTTCGTGAACTTTATTTTTTAGTAGGGGATATTTCAAAAGTTCAGGGTCTTCGGAAATTAAACGGATAGCTTCAGTGCGAGCAGCTTCTACCATTTTTATATTTTTTATGGCTTCCATTCCGAGATCAGAAATACCCCACTGTTTCGTACCCCCGAGTTCCCCAGAGCCACGCAAAGTAAGATCTAATTCCGCTAATTCAAAACCATTTTTAGCAGTTTTTAGTGCCTTCAATCTATCTGTCGTTTTTTGAGATTTAGAGTCTGCAAAAACATAACAATATGCTTGATGATTACTTCTAATTACCCGTCCACGAAGCTGATGAAGTTGAGCCAAGCCAAATCTTTCTGCCCCTTCAATAATTATCATTGTGGCATTTGGCACATTTACTCCCACTTCCACTACCGAAGTCGCGCATAATATATGAATTTTATTTTCCGTAAAATCTTTCATGACAGCTTCCTTTTTCTGTTTACTCATTTTTGAATGAAGTACCTCGATCTCGTATTCTCTAAAGACTTCTTTTTTTAAACGTTTAGCTTCTGCTATGGCAGACTTTGCTTGAACTGCCATTTCTTTAGTTGGGTCTGGTTCTTCTATTCTTGGACAAATAACATAAAGCTGTCTACCATTTTTTAATTCTTCTCTAATTTTTTCATAAGTTTCATTTCGTTTATTTGGTGTAATAATTTCTGTAATTATTTGTTTTCTTCCAGCTGGCATTTCATCTAATAGGGAGAGATCAAGGTCTCCGTAAATTGTAAGGGCTAAAGTACGAGGAATTGGAGTAGCTGTCATAGAAAGTAAATGAGGTCCAATATTGTCCTTTCTGACTAATTTCCTCCTTTGAGCTGTGCCGAATCGGTGTTGTTCGTCTATTACCACCAGAGCCAAATTTTTGAATTTGATAGATTTTTGGATAAGAGCGTGGGTGCCTATTAAAATCGGTATTTCCCCGTTTGCCGTCCATTTTAGAAGTTGCGCTCTAGAAATATCAGTCCAACCGGAAGGATTTACTTTAGAGGGGAATTTGCGACAACCAGAACCGGTAATAAGTCCGATGTTCATTGGTAAGTGCTTAAAATACTGTATAAAAGATTCAAAATGCTGAATTGCTAAGATTTCTGTAGGTGCCATATAAGCTGTCTGTAAATTACCAAAACCCTGTCCATTTGGTCTTTGTTTTACTACCATATATGAGGCCGTAGCCGCCACTGCAGTTTTTCCACTCCCGACATCGCCTTCCAAGAGTCTGGACATTGGAAAACTTTTACCCATATCTTCTAAAATAGTTTGGACTGATTTTTTTTGAGAATTAGTTGGAGTGAAAGGGAAACGTTTTACAAATTCTTCTTTGTCCTTCTCGTCCGCTTTTATTTGAAAAGATTTATTTTTCCTATATTCAAATTTGTCGTGCTGACGTTCCAACTGAATACAAAAAACTTCTTCAAAAGCGAATCTTTTCCGGGCGGATTCCGCATCACGCATGTTTTTGGGTTTATGGATCCAAATTAAAGATGTTTTCAGGGTTGGCAACTTATATTTTTTTAAAATATCTTCTGGAATGTAGTCTTCTATGTTATCCAAAGTTTTTTCTCTTAATATTTTTTCTATAGCATGATAAAACCATTTGGAAGTTATGCCTCTTGTTTCGTGATAGATAGGGTAAGAAAATCCTTTGCCGCTTTCTTTTTCGTTTTTGGCAGAAAACAAAGTGTTGTGAGCGTCTATTGATATATCTGGAGTTCTTTCAAATTCTGGATTAGCCAGATATAAACCATATTTACCCTTAGTTACATGTCCAGTTAATTTTACATTCTCACCGGAGTGAATCATTTTAGCTAAATAAGCTTGATTGAACCAAATAATTTTTATTTTTCCAGAAGAATCTTCAATTTCTCCTTCGGCCATTGGAATTTTAGAGCGAAAACCTTTTCTAGTTTTTAATTTTGAGATTTTTCCAAAAACCGTGGCTGTTTCTCCGGGAGTTAATTCTGTTATTAGTTTTACTTTACTTACATCGCTGTATCTAGCAGGGAAGTGAAAAAGTAAGTCATGAACGGAAAAAAGACCTAGTTTATTCAAAGCTTTTTTTTGATTGGCATCTAACCGAAATTTTGTTTCCAATCTGTCAGCCAGTTCCATGCGGAGAAAGCGAGATTCGAACTCGCGGTCCTTTTAAGGGGACGACAGTTTAGTAAACTGTTGGTTTAAACCACTCACCCATCTCTCCTTATACTAAAAAAGTATAACAGAAAAATGAAAATATTGTAAAAATATGATAGAGTGATAAAGTTATTTTTAAATACGAAAATGGAAGGTTGCGCCGAATGGTAAGGCAACGGTTTGCTAAACCGTGAGGAACTTAAAACTCCTCTATGGGTTCGACTCCCATACCTTCCGCAATTTATCCGAATCCAGATTTTGGGAGATTGTTGCCTCGCCCCACCAGTTTTTATTTTTTGGGGGTGTTAAAAAAATAAAAAACCGGTCTGATTGGAAATCAAGCCGGTTTCATTTTTTTTAGTCTCATTCAATCAACACTTTTGTGCCGATTGGCGCAAGAGAGTAGAAGATTTTTTCAACACTTTTGCTTATCCTTATACAGCCGTGAGATGCCGGCCGTCCAAGATTTTTTTCATAACTGATATCTCTAAGACCATGTATTCCAATAGCCTCGTCTCTTGTCAAACAATTCCAATGAGTCATTACTCCTCCGTGACGATACGATGGACGGAACAGTCTTTTTTTAAGAATTTTAAACTCACCCGCAGGAGTTGAACCCTTAAATTTTCCACTGGAAATTTTTGTTTGTAAAATCACCTGGAAAGTATCAGCAAATTCCAAAACACTCAGTTGTTGATTTTTTATATCTATAAAAACCATTTTTTCCAAACCGTTGGCAATCCCATGCCAGTATTTTTGAGTTTTTTTGGCATCTTGCTCAAAAAAATCACTCAAAAAGATATAGTTTTTTATTTCAAGATTATTTCTTGAAATTTTTTGTTCAATAGCTTCTTTCTCCCAAAAAGAAAGGAGCACAATTATCATAAAGAACTTCATTTTTATCCTTTCTAATTTGTCGCTAGTTATTGTGGCACATTTTTTAGAAAGTAACAAGCTGTTTGTTTTTTATTCTGAAATGAGTTTTTTAAATTCTTCCACCATTGGCACTTGTTCCGGCTCCAATCCATATCCTAGAGCTGTATAGTAGGCGACCCAATCGGCTAAAATAAGAGAAGAAAAAATTTTATGCCAAATGTCTTTTCCCTTGAGTTCTATTGCTTCAACTCGTAAATTACGTTCTTTGTATAATTTTTCCAACACCTCCATCCTCTTTGAAATTTTTGGATTGTCTTCTATATCTTTTAAAATAATAAAATAAAATTTATTACCCAATTCTTTAGTAGCATCTTTTATATCAAAGCCAGTCATTTCATTGTGATTCAATTCAGGGAAGACATTATAAAAAGCAGGAATTTTGCCAGTTTCATTTAATTTTATTTTCCAATTATAAGCCAGAGATACATTATGATTTGAAGCGTAAACAACAGGGATGTGATTTTTTATTTTTTTAGCTAATTTTTTCCCTTCTTCTTCGTATTCAACAGGATTTAAGGTTGTTGCCAACTGGCTGATTTTTTCTAACTCATCTTTCTCTCCAATGAGCTTTAAGAATGCTTTGATGGAATAACCGAGAGCTGAACGAGGTTGGATGTCTGTATTCGGTAGTGCTATATATGGAATGTTGTTTTCTTTAGCTAAGGATAATAATTTACCACTGGTTGAGATTACAGCCATAGCTAAATTTTTATTTTTTGCTTTTTCAAAAGCACTAACCACCTCTTCTGAATTGCCGGAATAAGAACTTAATATAATGAGTTTATTTTTTAATTCTTCTTGAGATATTTCAGATATTCCATAATCTCTATATATGGTGATATCAAACTCTGGTTTCCATGTTTTCAATATTAAAGGAGAAAGAGCAGACCCACCCATTCCTACTACAACGAAACTAGATTTTTTTGCCAGTTTTCCCTGATTTTTTATTTCAGGTTCGTAGAGAAATTGTTTATTAAAATTTTTTATTGCCTCATACATAATAGTGTCATTTTAGCATATTATTTTTTATTTTATTATAGATGAATGAGAAAAATGTCGGTAACATTGGAACAAAAATAATCAATAATAGAATTGGGATCAAATATCGGTCAATACCTGGAATTTTTTGGCCTAAAAAATACCCGGATAAAGTTATGCCTGCTCCCCATAATAACCCTCCTATAATGTTGTAAGTAACAAAAGTTTTATAGTGCATTTTGCCTACGCCAGCCAGAATAGGAACAAAGGTACGGATAACAGGAATAAAACGGGCCAGAATGATGGTTTTTTTACCATGTTTTTTATAAAAATTTTCAGCATCGGTAATATATCTTTTTTTAAAATAAAATGATTCATCGCGAGTAAAAATTTTGGGCCCGACTTTTTTGCCAAAGAAATATCCAATTTGATCACCTAAAACAGCTGCCAGGACAATCAGTAAAACCAGTAGAGCAATATTAAAATAACCTTGAGAGGCTAATAATCCAGCGGTAAACAATAAAGTATCACCCGGTAGAAAAAATCCAAAAAATAATCCAGATTCAGCAAATATGATGAAAAAAACTCCAAGATAACCGATAGTTTTAATTAAAATCGGCAAATCGATATTGAATATAGAATCCATGGTTTTTATTTAAGAGCTGAATCGATGGTTTGCTTTACCATTTCATAGGGTTGAGCGCCGTTTATAGAATATTTTTTGCCATCTTTGGCAACAACGATACTCCATGGAGTACCACCACCACCCGTCGCATTAGCATTTTGTAAATCTTCTTCGATACGTTGTGCATATTTACCACTATTTAAACAAGTATTAAAATCTGCGACGTTTAATCCTACATATAGGGCAATATTTGGAAGTTCTTTGGGGTCAAGACCATTATTTGCTGGAGTTATTTCATAAATACGATCAAGATATGCCCAAAATTTTTCACTACCACCTAATTCATTTGCACACTCAGTTGCTTCAGCTTCTTTTCTAGCTTTTGAATGAAGTGTGTCTATGGGAGAATGACGATAAATCCAAGCTACTTTATTATTTTTACCGTATTCATCCATAACTCGTTGCATGGTTGTGTGAAATCTTTTACAGAACGGACATTCAGTATCAGAATACTCCACTATTTTTATGGGTGCATTTATATTTCCGCGGATATGATCTGTCTCATTTATAGCTCGTACATTTTCTAAACTAGTATTGCCTGTATTTGGCTGTTGGTTTACTGGCGTTGCATCCTTTGGTTTAATAGAAGAAAAATATACTGCTCCAGCAACCAATACACCAGCTATAATAATAGCCATTGGAACTGATAATTTATTTAGTTCTACTTTTGTTTCTGTTTCCATCCCCTAAGTATATATTTTAAATCCATTCTGTCAATTCAGAATTTATGGTATAGTAAATATATGACTTTTTTCGATAAAATTAAACAAAAAATTTGGCATTTTGTCTATGAATTTTTTCTACCCGTTCAAAGATTTTTGTTGAAACATCATATCATCCATCACGAAAATAAAAGGCAAAAATACCACATTGGTTGGCTGGCCCCGGGTAAAACTTTAGAAGAACTTAAACTGCATCTTCACTCAAAATGGGGTTTCGGTAACCACTTTATTGCTTGGACGGATAATGGCCAGGTTTTAAGTTGGAGGAAATTAACTGATTTTCAAGATCAATATCATTTGAGAGTCTTCAGCGACGGAGAAATCCGTGGACATTTTGAATTTACTCCTGAAGCACATCCGATTGAACATTTTAAAGAAAAGGGAGAGGTAAATAAAAGAGAAGATTTTTTAAAATTTTTAAGTGATTTTGTAGTAAAAGGAATACATGTTTCATCTCTTGAAATGGATCCCGATGCCTATAGTCCTGATTCAGAAATTGTGATGGAAGAAAAAAAATAAAAAATCAAACATGATGTTTTTATTAATCTATTTTTGTTTCAGGCATTACTAAATTCCAAAGTTTTCCGGCGACATTGTTTGGTTTTCCGAATAGGGGATAATGATGTAAATCTATAAAAGGCAAACTGTTGCATTCAATTATTCCGCAATGTTGTTCGCTGAACCATGGTTCTTCTATTTTTTCTATTATAAGGTCCACGCCAACCAGCGGGTCTTTCAAATAAGCGCCAAGTTTCTCCAACATTTTTACATTTTCCGGATGGATCATGTCTGTTACTTCCGTGGTAGTGCCTCCAATCCCTCGGCTAGTTTTTTGAGAAAATGTAATTACTCTATCTTTCTTTGGAATATCTTTCATTCCGATTCCTTCACGTTTTAATTCTATTTCCGCATCCGGATCAACGACAATTTTGTGAAAAATTGGACCCTTTCGTTCCAATCTCTCATTTTCTTTGTTCATTAATTCTTCTAATGTGTGGATTCCATCTCCGACGACTTCCGGCTGATCGCGTCTGACAACGCCCACCAACTTTCCACCGACCAGTGTTGCTCTGAAAAGATATCCTCGTAATTCTTCTTCTATTATTACCAGGGGAGAAAGTTTTTTTGCTTTTTTAAATCCATAAATGAGTTTTTCAGGAGTGTCCACGTGTATAAGAGTATGACGAGAACGCGAACCTAAATTTGGCTTAGTAATAACTGGTTTTGCTATTTCATTGAATATTTTTAATGCTTTTCTTTTTGTAAAAGCTACTCCGCCCTTAGCTACAGGCAGACCTTCTTTTTCGAATTTTATTTTCATTATTCCTTTGTTATCCATCCATTTCAACGAATCAGACTCTAATGATTCCGGGCGAGGCAAACCATCGAAAGTGATAGTTTTTCCTTTGTATTCTGCGATAAAAGCGTCTCGGATCAAACCCATATGAAACTCAACCATTTTTATTCCGCGTCTTTCTGCTTCTTCCCAGAAACATTTTGTGCGCAAAGTGTCTTTGCTGTCAGAATGCTTGGAAAAATGTCCGAAGCCTAAAAAAACCATCAGTTTTAAAAAGGGGATAGAAGCACTATATGATATAGCTTCAGCTGTACTTTTAAAGAGCATCTCCATAAAATCAAAAAATGGTTGTCCCAAATATCCCAAAACAACCGATAAATAAGCCACCCAATGTATCTCCTGCGCCGGTTCGCAATCTTTGCAATATTTCATATTTTTTTATTATATCAAAAATAGAATTCTAATGCGCCACAGTAAAAGCAATTACCTTTTTAGCTCCGAAGGATTTTAAGATTTTTTTGGCTTCGGTCAAAGTTGCTCCGGTAGTCAGAACGTCGTCTATTAAAATTATATTTTTATCTTTTATTATTTCCGGATTTTTTACAGAGAAAGAATCGGAAAGGTTTTTCAATCTATCTCTGCGGTCTTTGATGTTCACTTGATGTTCGGTTTCTTTTATTTTTATTAAAACATTTTTTTCTAAATAGAAATTTCTTTTTGTTTTTACATCTACGCCATGGCATAGATTGCTATTTGAATCCAGTTTTACTAATTCTTCACAAATTAGTTCTGCTTGATTATAACCGCGTTCCCGGTATCTTTTTAATGAGAGAGGAATAGGGATTAAAACCGGATTTTGAAAATTTTTCATTACGCTCAACTCAGAAAGCTCTTCTATAATTTTGCCGTACATCACTTCGGCAAAAATACCGGCCAGTCTTTTTTTATTTTTATATTTTAAAAACCACAGGGACTTTTTGATAGGTGGATGACGATAGTCAAATAAAGGAAATATCCAATCAGCGCTTTCTCGCAATGCGGGGGGAGAGTCTGAAAGACACTTTAGGCATAGATCTGAACCCTCTTTTCCGCATAAGACACAGTGCACAGGGAAAATCACGTTTAATATAGTATCTAAAAAATTCACCCCATTAAAAATTTTAAGCATTTTAATATTTTATAATTATCCCCTGTTAGTGAATTTTTAACGGGGCGCGTATATGGTATAATTATAAACATAATTTAAGGAAATGGATAACCCGGTGAAAAACTTTTTTTCGAGTTTTAATTTTTTGAAAGGCGGTGATGGTGATAATGCTGTTGGCATTGACATTGGTTCTTCTGCTATCAAAGTGGTTGAAATAAAAAAAAGGAAAGGCAAGGCGGTACTTGAAACTTACGGCGCCATAGCGCTTGGTTCTTATGCTGACACTGATATAGGGCGTATTACCAATCTTCCGCTTGAGAAGGTGGTGGAAGCCTTAAAAGAGGTTTTAAAACAATCCGGTGTAACTACCACTTCTTCGGCTTTTTCTATCCCGGTGCAGTCCAGTTTAGTTTTTACCATTTCACTTCCAACTCAGGTTAAAGAAAGTGAAATATCATCAATTGTTCCAACAGAAGCTCGCAAATATATTCCATTGCCTATTACGGAAGTTTCTCTCGATTATTTTATATTGCCCCAAAAAGAATCTTCTTTTGAAGAAGTAAATAATCCGGATTTGCCTCCTGTTTTACCAGAAAAAACAGAGGTACTTGTGGTGGCGATTCAAAATGATGCAGTTTCAAAATATCGTTCTATCGTTTCTCAATGCAGCTTGGAAGCCGGTTTTTTTGAGATTGAGATTTTTTCTTCCATCCGGGCAAATTTTGAGCACGAACTTTCCTTGGTGCTTTTAATGGATTTTGGCGCCTCAAGTACCAAGCTTTCTCTGGTAGAATTTGGCATGGTTAAAAATCACCATACTATAAATCGCGGAGGGGCTGATATATCTTCTTCCATTTCTAAATCTTTAGATATTTCCTTTCCTAAAGCCGAAGAAATGAAAAAAGAGTTTGGTCTTTTTGAAAATCCAGCCGAAAAAAGGCTGGCGGACATCATTAAAATCCATATTGATTATATCTTTTCAGAAACGGATAATGTATTATTAGGATATGAGAAAAAATATAACAGAACTATTAGCAAAGTAATATTCACAGGCGGCGGAGCTCTTTTAAAAGGATTAAAGGAGGTGGCATCAAATAATTTTCGAGCGGAAATAGAAATAGGACATCCTTTTTCTAAAGTAGGCGCACCGGAATTTTTAGGAAAAGTTTTGGAAACTACCGGTCCTGAGTTTGCAGTTGCCTTAGGTTTAGCCTTGCGAAAGTTGCAATAAGTGAGATAATATAATAAGTAAAATGGAGCAAAATTTTCAAACATCTTTTATACCTAAAAAACCAATGATTGAGGAGCGGACAGTTGCTTCTCGGCCCATTAGTTTTTTGACCGTTGTTTCTGTTGTTATCTTTTTTACTGTAATTATAGCAACTGGCGCTCTTTATTTTTATGATAAAGTTTTGGCAAAAAATATTACCAAAATGGAAAATGATTTAAATCTAGCCAAAAATCGTTTTGAACCTTCAAAAATAATTCAACTGCAAGTCCTGGATAAACGTTTGCGAGCTTCAAGTGAAATACTGTCTAAACACATCGCTATTTCTCCCATTTTTGAAGCGCTTCAGTCGATTACTTTGAAGACTGTCAGTTATACTAAATTCAGTTACGATTTTGATGATAGTAAAAATGCAAAAATAAAGGTAAAAATGAATGGAGTTGCAGTAGGTTATCGATCTGTTGCCTTTCAATCGGATCTTTTCGCAAAAAACAAATATTTGATTGACCCTGTTTTTTCCAACCTTTTACTTGATGATAAAGGCAATGTTCTTTTTGATTTGGAATTTTCGGTCGATCCGACTTTTGTTGATTATAAAAAAATGCTCGAAACTACGAACAAAGATACCGGCATGCTTCAGGATAGTGAAGAGACATTCAATTGATTATGTTTAGATTTATTTTACCAATCATTTTAATAGGAATTGCCTTAACAGGGTTTTTTACGTTTACCAATCCGCTTTATAAAAATATCTCTCTAGAAAGAGAAAGGATAACATCTTATAATGAAGCTCTTGATAATTCTAAGGCTCTTGAAGCCGAACGAGATAAATTAACCCAAAAATATAATTCATTTAATCCAGAAGACTTATCCAGACTTCAAAAACTTTTACCTGACAGCGTCGATAATATCCGCTTGATTCTGGAAATAGAAAAGATAGCATCACCTTACGGTATGGTGCTTAAAGATGTAAAGTATGATGCAACAAATAAAGATAATGTCATATCGCAAACAGCAGGAGCAGGAGGGGCCATCCAGACAGGAGAAGATTTTTCACGCAAGGATTATGGAGTTTGGGATTTGGAATTTTCTACTCAAGGGACCTATAATAATTTTATTAACTTTGTGAAAGATTTAGAAAACAATCTTAGGGTAGTGGACATGTCTTCAATTCAATTTTCTTCAAATGCGAATATAGGACTTAATCCGCAATTGCCAGAGGCTTATAAATACAATTTTAAAATTAAAACTTATTGGCTAAAAAATTAAAATGGCTTCAAAAATAAAAAACATAATAATATTTACAATAATTGCAGCTTCTTTAATTTTAATTTACATTTTTTTTATTAAGAAGGCTCCAGAAGAAGAAAATTTTATTTCTTCTTCTAATACAGCGTCATCAGATACGAATACCTTACAGCAAAACTCTTTAATAGCTAGAGATTTTCTTTCTGTGCTATTAAGTGTCAAGAGCATAAAATTGAATGATACTATTTTTTCCGATGGAGCTTTTGTTCAGTTACATGACTCTAGTATTTTACTTACCTCTCCTTCTCCAGGAGATCAAGGAAGACTGAATCCATTTGCCCCAATTGGCTATGAGGCAGCCATAACACCTCCGCCTCCAGCACCCCCGACTCCTCCAAGTGAAGAGAATAAACCAAATTAACTATGAGTTTTTTAGAAGAATTAGCTAAAAAGGGCGTAATCGGAAAAAGCCAAATAGACGAAATAAAAAATCTTGCTAAAGAAAAGCACGATGGTAACCTTGACGAGGCTTTAGTTGAATTTGGTATTTCAGAAGAAAAAATTCTGGCAATAAAAGGCGAGTATTTGCAGATGCCGACAAAAAAAATAAATACCCAAGACATGACTTTTGATGCCTTAAAATATATTCCAGAAGATGCAGCAACTAATTATCGTTTTGCCCCGATTGAATTTAAAGATGGAGTATTGGAAGTTGGTATTACAGATGGGGGAAATACGCAAGCAATTGATGCTCTGCAATTTATCTCAACTAAACTAGGTATTCCTTTCAAAATTTTTCTCATTTCTGTCAGCGATTATAAAAGCATAATGGAAACTTACAAGGGTATATCAGTGCAGGTAGAAGAAGCCCTTGATGAACTGAATCAAGAGGAAGTAGCCAACGCAAAAAGTTTAAATGAATCAAAAAATTTAAATAAAGAAATTAAAGAAGTAAAATCAAATGAAGAAGTAAAAATAGTAGAGGATGCTCCAGTCATAAAAATTGTGGCTGTTATTTTGCGTAACGCTATAGAAGGTAATGCTTCTGATATCCACATAGAAAATACGGGAGAAAAAATAAAAGTGCGTTTTCGAGTAGACGGTTCTCTGCATACGACCATAGTATTACCGCCCAATGTTTATAATGGAATAGTGGCACGTATAAAAATTTTAGCCAAATTGCGTTTAGATGAAAAAAGAAAACCCCAAGATGGGTCTTTTAGCACTAATCTTGATGGACGTAAAATTGATTTTCGTGTTTCTACTATGCCCGCTTATTATGGAGAAAAAGTAGAAATACGTATTTTGGATGCAGAAAAAGGAGTTAAACCACTGGATCAACTAGGATTATCCAAAAGAAATCTTGAAATGCTCCGAGAAGCAATAACTAAACCGTATGGACTGATTTTAATTACTGGTCCGACAGGTTCTGGAAAATCTACCACTCTATATTCAATGATGAATGAACTTGATAAAGAAAAAAGCAATATTGTATCTTTAGAAGATCCAGTAGAATATCATATGCCTGATATCAATCAATCTCAAATGATGCCTGAAATTGGATATACCTTTGCTTCGGGCTTGCGTTCTATCCTTCGTCAAGACCCGGATGTAATAATGGTTGGAGAAATACGCGATAAAGAAACAGCTCAATTGGCTGTTCAAGCAGCTTTAACAGGACATCTTGTTTTATCAACTCTTCACACAAATAATGCTATCGGAGCAGTTCCTCGTTTGGTTGATATGGGAGTTGATCCTTATCTTATAGCTCCGACTCTTATTTTATCTGTTGCTCAACGCTTAGCCAGAATGACCTTTCCGGCCTCCAGGAAACTTGTGCCTATAGATCCAAGTATTAAATTACAAATTGAGAATGAAATAAAAGATCTGCCGGCTGAATTCAGAAAAGAAATTGAAATTAAAAATGAAATGTATGATACAGTATCATCTCCCGAATGTCCTTCTGGCACTCGTGGTCGCATTGCTATTTTTGAAATGTTTAAAGTAGACAAAGAAATGCAAAAAACAATATTAAAGAACCCCATTGATTCTGAAATTTACAAAGTGGCCCGCAATAGCGGAATGCTGATGATGAGAGAAGATGCCATGTTAAAAGCTTTAGATGGTATTATTCCATATAGGGAAGTTTTCAATTTTTCTAACGAGAATGAGTAAGTCGTTCAGACTCAAACAAGTTGTCCACAAGGTACTATTATTAAGAGTTATTTTGTAATATAATTAAATAAAAGAAAAAATAAATATATGGAAGGAGATAAAAGAAAAATTTTAATAGTGGATGATGACACATTTCTTCTGGATATGTACGCGTTTAAATTCAGCCAACACAATTTTGAAGTTTATACGGCTTCAGGCGGTTTGCAAGTTATTGAAAAACTTAAAGACAAACTGAACCCCGATATTATTTTAATGGATATAATTATGCCCGATATGGACGGTTTTGAAATGTTGGAAAAAATAAATAAAGATAATTTATCTCCTAGTTCTACGAAAATAATTTTAACTAACAAAAGTCAGCAGTCTGATATTGATCGAGGTAATAATTTAGGAGCATCAGGCTATATAGTAAAAGCAAGTTCTACTCCTGCAGAAGTGATTAGCCAAGTGGTAGAAATTTTATCAAAAAAAGTCGCTGTTAAAAAATAACTACGAGCTTAACGCCACATAAATTTATGGATTATAAAAAAGAACTTGAAGAACTTATTTTGACTGTTATTCATGAAGGCGGTTCGGATTTGCATTTGGGAGTCGGAAAAGTTCCCGCTATCCGCGTGACGGGAGAACTTATTTTTCTCCTGAAACATCCAATTTTAACCAAAGAAGATGTAATTGGTATTTTAAATGAAGTTTTGGATAAAACAAAATTAAATAAATTTTTGGAGAGCCAAGAAATAGATTTTTCTTACGATTTTCGCGGAGAAGCGCGCCTTCGTGGCAATGCTTTTTTTCAAAAAGGTTTAATTAGTGTTGCTTTTCGATTAATACCAAAAGTCAAATCTATTGCAGAACTTCATCTGCCCCCCATCATTGCGGAACTAGCCCGTAAAAAACAGGGATTCTTTTTAGTAGTTGGTCCTGTGGGGCAAGGCAAGTCAACCACCTTGTCAGCCATGATTAATTTAATCAACAACGAACAGGCACGCCATATTGTAACCATTGAAGATCCAATTGAATATATTTATACTCCCAATAAAGCCATGATTAATCAACGTGAAGTTGGTATTGATACTAAAGATTTTCATACTGCTCTCAAATCGGCCTTCCGTGAAGATGTAAATGTGATAATGGTGGGTGAAATGCGCAATCCCGAAACGATTTCAACTGCTGTAACTGCTGCTGAAACAGGACATCTTGTGCTTTCAACCCTGCATACCAATAATGCTTCACAAACAATAGACAGAATTATTGATTCTTTCCCGGGTGACCAGCAAGATCAGATTCGCATAGAGCTTGCTTCCAGTTTGCTCGGTATTTTTTCTCAAAGACTTATACCCAGAATTACCGGCGGGCTTATTCCTGCTTATGAATTGTTATTAAATAATGACGCTGTTTCTAATTTGATTCGTGAAAAACGCACCCAAGAAATAGATGTGGTAATAGAAACAGGAATGAAATCTGGAATGATAGATTTAAATCATTCGCTTTTGGAGCTTGTTCGTGCGGGAGAAATCACTATAGAAAATGCTTTTCAATTTTCGCTCAATCCCAAAGGTCTTGAAAGAACTCTTTAATAATTTATGTTATTCAAATATAAAGTAGTAGACGACAAAGGAATAAGCAAAGAAGGAGAAATTGACGCGCCGAATCGCGATATGGCTGTAAGTGGTCTCCAAAGAAGGGGACTCATTATTATTTCCATTGCTGACGAATCAAAAAGTAAATCTTTCCTGTTCTTTTCTTTTTTGGGAAAAGTATCAATGAAAGATATAGTCATTCTTTCTCGTCAAATTTCAACTTTATTTGAAGCGCAAGTTTCTGCCCTGAAAGTTTTTACTATGTTGGCTGCCAATGCAGAGAATAAAATTTTATCAAGAAAACTTACAGATATAGGTGACGATCTTCAAGCCGGTTATTCTATATCGGGCGCTCTGGCAAAACACCCCGATGTTTTTTCTGATTTTTATATAAATATGGTCAAAGTGGGAGAAGAAACTGGTAAACTGAATGAAGTTTTTGATCATTTGGCAAATTATTTGAATCGTCAATATACACTTACTTCCAAAACAAGGAATGCGCTTATTTATCCGGTATTTGTTATTTGCACTTTTTTTGTAGTTATGGGACTTATGTTTGTCGTTGTCATTCCAAAACTTTCAGCTATTATTCTTGATTCAGGGCAAGAACCGCCAATATATACAAAAATAGTTATTGGACTCTCTTCCTTTTTTGTACACTATGGTTTTCTTGTTATTATTTTCTTAATACTTTTAGGTATATGGTTGTGGAGACTTTCCAGGACAGAGAAAGGTAAAATAAGTCTTGATAAAATGCGTCTCTCTATTCCGGTTGTGGGTAATCTTTATAGAAAACTTTACCTTTCTAGAATAGCGGACAATATGGATACAATGCTTACTTCTGGTATTCCTATAGTTCGGGCCATAGATATTACGGCTGAAGTTGTTGGTAGCCGGGTTTATAAAGAAATTTTAAAAAATGTGGCAGACGGAGTAAAATCAGGATTGTCTTTTTCCACTGCTTTTGAAAAACACACGCTCCAAGTTCCGGGTATCATGATACAAATGATTAAAGTGGGAGAAGAAACAGGCTCCTTGGGGCAGATTTTAAAGACTTTGGCTGATTTTTATAAAAGAGAAGTGGATGATGCCATTGATACTTTAGTCGGTTTGATTGAACCGGTTATGATTGTGATTTTAGGCTTGGGTGTTGGCATCCTTTTGGTTTCTGTTTTGATGCCGATTTATAATCTGGCAGGTGGAATACAGTAATTTAGGTGTGGATAACTTTTTTGCATAAATGTTTGCATATATATGTTATAATAAGGTCATTAAAAAGTAAGTCGAAATTTCAGCCCCGTCGGCTGATTCGCCGAAAAGGCGAAATTATTATTAAATAATTTATTATTATGAAAATAAATTTTAAAAAAGGTTTTACTTTGATTGAACTTTTGGTCGTGGTTGCTATTATTGGTATTTTAGCTTCAGTAGTTTTGGCATCATTGAATAGTGCTAGGTCAAAAGGTTCAGATGCTGCCATCAAGGCAAATTTGGCAAACCTACGTCCTCAAGCTGAGATATACTATGATGGCACAGGTGCAGGTACTTATGGCTCAGCAGGTGCTTGTAGTATAACTAGTGCCGGGGTAGTTACAGGATGTGCAAGTAATGTTATGGCTGATACTACCTTTAGGTCAGGGATGACTGCTGCGGCATCTGCATCAGGTAATAATGCAGTTGGAAATGTTGGTGGAACTCCTTCAGCTTGGGCAGTAGCTGTGCCTCTTAAAACTGTTGCTACTACTTTTTGGTGTGTAGATAGCGCAGGTGCTTCTAAATCAGTAACTACAGCACTTAGCACAAATACAGTATGTCCTACATCATAATTATTTCTTTGTAGTTGTAAAATACAAAAAACCACTCTTGGCTTATGCTTAGAGTGGTTTTTGTTTTATATATTTGATATAATTAGTAGATTAAAAGATATTATTATAGTTTTATTTTATTATGAACAAGTTTAAAAAAGGTTTTACATTACTTGAACTTTTAGTGGTAGTTGCCATTATTGGTTTATTAACTTCGATTGTTTTAGTATCACTAAGTAATTCTAAAAATAAAGGTGCAGACGCAGGCGTAAAAAGCAATTTGAATACCATAAGGGGTATGTCTGAACTTTTTTATGCCAATAATGGTAATTCATTTTTACCAACTGGTGGTACTCCTCTTGCTATTACAACCCCTTGTCCTACTTATCTTTCAGCTGGTACTAATATGCTTCAAAAAGATAAAATTATAGCTGATGCCATAGCAGAAGCGCTTAAAAGGGGCACTAATAATGCTTGTTATAATTCTTCTCTTAATTGGGCTGTTGCTGTCACTTTAAGAAGTAGTGACGGCGCGACAAGTGGTTCGTCAAATACTTTACCAGACTCATGGTGTGTAGACAGTGGAGGAGCAAGTAAGTCATATGCCTGGGTTAGTGGTGAAACAATTACTAACTCTATTAATGCTACCTTTTGTAAATAATTTAAAAAGATTATTATGACTTTCTTTCTCACAATTATTTTTTTCATTCTGGGTCTGATTATTGGGAGTTTTTTAAATGTTGTTATCTTTAGATTTAACACGGAACGTTCTTTTGGCGGGAGAAGTGGGTGTATGACTTGTCAAAACAAACTTTGCTGGTATGAACTTATACCCCTAATCAGTTTTTTTGCATTAAAGGGAAGATGTCGAAATTGTAAAGCAAAAATTTCAATTCAATATCCAATAGTTGAACTTATGTCTGGGTTGATTTTTGCAGGATTGTTTTTGAAATTTCAGGATGTTTTTTATATAAATACGTTTGTATTTTCAGTTTCTTATGCATATTATGCTGTCATGTTTTCTCTCCTCTTGGTCATCGCAGTTTATGATTTTAAGCATAAAATAATTCCCGATACGCTTTCTTTGGTTTTTGGTAGTGTAGCTTTTTTGGGTTTATTTTTCTTTACTAATTATCTATTTTATCCTCATATTCCGTCTATTTTGGAGTTTTTATCAGGCATATTATTAGCCTTACCTTTTGCCTTTATATGGCTTGTTTCTAAGGGTACTTGGATGGGTCTTGGAGATGCAAAACTTGCATTAGGGTTGGGTTGGTTGCTTGGATTATCCAGATTACTTTCTGGGGCAGTGGTGGCTTTTTGGTCAGGCGCAATAATAGGATTTCTTCTTATTGTTTTTACAAAAAAGTATGGAATGAAAAGTGAAATTCCATTTGCTCCGTTTCTAGTTTTAGGTGTATTTATTGCATTTCTTTTTGAATTAAGTCTTTTTCCGATTGGTTTTTAGTTAAGAAATGATTAAAAAAATTCGTAATTATAATGCTGGCATGACTTATGTAGAGCTTATCGTAGTTTTAAGCATTTTTTCTGTTATGACTTCTGTGGTTCTTTTTAACTATAATGAATTTCAAGCAAAAATAGACATAAAAGTTTTGGCAAATGATATCGCTTTGAAAATTGTAGAAGCGCAGAAATCTGCTTTATCTGGGAAATTGCCTCAAATCTGTATTGACGCGCCTGGAGATTGTGTTGACTGGAAACCATCTTACGGTATTTATTTTGACTTAGCTGATAATGCACGTTTTATTTATTTCGCGAATTTTGATAATAATTTTTATGATTCTTCTCCTACTGATTCTATTTTAGATAGATCTTTTATCACTAAAAACAATATTATATCGGGATTAGAAGTTGTAGGAGTAAACTGCTCAACAGTTACTAATTTAAACATTGTTTTTAGACGTCCAGATTCTAAAGCTATAATTCTTGATTCAAGTGGAGGAGCGTTATGTGATAATACTGAGTATGTAAAGATTACTGTTTCTTCTCCGGAGTTAATTAACGCTACAATAGAAGTATATTCCTCTGGTAGAATTCAGATAAATTAGGTTTTAGGTTTTAGGTTATAGTTACTAGGTTCTAGTAATATAAAAAATAAAATGCAAAATAAAAACAACAACAAAAATGGGTATACAATCATAGAAACAATGATTGCTATTTCTCTTTTTTTAGTTGTTATTATGATTGGCATGGGTGCTCTCTTAAATGCCAATTTAGTTCACAGAAAATCCCAGGACATGCGTTCCATAATGGATAACCTGAGTTTTATTATGGAAGATATGTCCAAAAATTTGAGAACGGGGTATAACTATCATTGTAGTGATAATTTATCTAATTTTAGTACTCCTTTAAGTTGTACATCTGGTGGTACAGTAATTGCATTTGAACCCACAGACGGTAATCCGGCTAATGATATTGATCAATGGATTTACTATTTTGGTGGCGATGGGAAAATATACAAATCAACAGATGGTTTAACCAGTTCTCCTATCCAACTAACTCCTGATGAAGTTGTTATTGATTCAGTTTCTAGTTTTTTTGTGATTGGTGCTGAATCACCACCGGATACACAACAGCCGTTTGTGACAATTAGATTAATTGGAGAGATAACTTACAAAGGAATTAAAACACCATTTTCATTACAAACTTCGGTGTCACAGCGGTTGATAGATGTTGTCGTGCCTTAAAACTAAAATGATAAAATCTTTAAAACAAAAGAATAAGGGCTTCACGTTAGTTGAAACACTTGTTGCTATTTCAATTTTTTCCTTATCTATTATAGCCACAATGTCTGTTTTGGGTAGTGGAATTTCTGATACTGGTTATGCCAAAAAGAAAATGATAGCTGGGTATCTAGCTCAAGAAGGAATTGAGTATGTTAGAAATATGCGAGATACTTCCGTCTTATATCATCCCGGTGGTTCACAAGCTGGCTGGAACGCTTTTATGGGCCAAATGGCGCCTTGTGACATAACCAACAATCCTTCAAAAGCATGTTATTTTGATGATCAAATATCGCTGACAGATTGTGGAGGTTCTTGCCCCACTTTATTGTATGATTCTTCGACTGGAAAATATAATTACAGTTCAGGCCAGGACTCTGGTTATATAAGGAAAATTCAAATAATTGATGTAAATGGTACTCAGGACGAAAAAAGAGTTTTGTCAACTGTAATTTGGCCGCAAGGTTCCGGAATACATACCATTGTTTTTTCGGAAAATATATTTAATTGGACAGAATTATAAAAAAATGATTGTTAAAAAAATAAAAAAAAATAAAATTCTTTCTACGAAACTTCAGCGGAATAAAGGTTTTGCTTTACTTTACACAATTATGATTTCAAGTATGCTTTTGGCCATAGCATTAGGAGTTGCCAATATCTCGCTTAAAGAAATTAAATTTAGCACTTCGGCTAAAGATACCAATGAAGCTTTTTTTGCCGCAGATACTGGGGCTGAATGTGCTTTGTTTTATGATAAATCAACTGGAGGTGTTTTTATAACTGGTACTTCTCCATCAATAACATGTAATAATGGTACTTTTACTGCAAACGAAAGTCCCACATCATATTGGAAGTTTGTTCTTACTGGTTTAGGTAGCGAGGAAAAAGGTTGTGCCAAAGTAACTGTGGATAAAACGGACTTAGCCCCATGTAATTCATTAACTTGTATTGTATCAAAAGGATATAATGATGGAGGAAATGATCCTGGTCTTTGTGTTCAGGGATCAAATAGTATAGAGAGACAAATAGAATTGAATTACTAACATGAAAGAGTCTGATGTTAAAAAAAGAGCCAGCCTTGCCGAGTCTAAGCGAGTACAAAAATTGCGAAGTGAAATCGCAAGATTGCGAGGTGCCTATCATACAAAAGATTCCCCAGTAGTTGCAGACGATGTGTATGATTCACTCAATAGAGAACTTAAATCTCTTATAGAAAAATACCCAGAATTTGATGATTTAAATGCTCCAGAAAACAGAGTGGGTGGTAAGCCGTTGGACAAATTTGAGAAAGTAAAACACGAGATAAAAATGTTTTCGATTGGCAATGTTTTTTCAGATGAAGAACTTTTTGCGTGGGAGAAAAGAAATTTAAAATTACTTCAAAGGTCGGACCTTAAATCTTCAAAAAGGTCCGACCTTAAGCTAGACTATTTTTGTGAATTAAAACTTGATGGCTTGGCTGTATCGCTTGTTTATGAAAATGGGAAATTTATAAGAGGGGTAACTAGAGGGGATGGAGAAATTGGTGAAGACATAACTTCAAACTTGAAAATGATAGAAAGTATTCCTTTAGTTTTGAAATCACCTTATCCTGAAAAAATTGAAGTTCGAGGCGAAGCCTTTATGAGAAAAAATGTGCTGAAGAAACTGAATGAGCGCAATAAAAAAGAAGACAAACCCTTGTTTGCCAATTCTCGAAATGCCGCGGCCGGTTCTTTGCGTCAGCTTGATCCCAAACTTGCGAAAGAGAGGCACCTGGATTTTTCCCCCTATGAAATTGTTCAGATCAAAGGAAAAAATTGGGAAAAACAAATAGAAAAACATTCTCAAAAACACGAAATATTAAAAAAAATTGGTTTTGTTGTTGATGAACATTCCAGGAAATTCTCTTCGTCAAAAGATATTCCCAGTTTTATAAATGAAATTTCAAAAATTAGAGAAGGTCTGCCTTTTGGCATAGATGGAGTTGTCATAAATATTGATGACACGAATATTTTTAAGAGTTTAGGAGTAGTTGGAAAAGACCCGCGAGGAATTATTGCCTATAAATATCCGGCTGAAAGGGCAACAACCATAGTAAAAGACATAAAAATAAATGTTGGACGCACCGGAGTGCTTACTCCTCTTGCGATTTTTTCGCCGACCTCGGTAGCTGGTTCTATGGTATCCAAAGCGACTCTTCACAACACGGATCAAATAGGCAGACTAGATTTAAGAATAGGAGATACTGTGGTAATAGAAAAAGCAGGAGATGTAATTCCAAAGGTAGTAGAAGTTTTAACCCATATGCGCATGGGGAAAGAAAAGAAATTTAAAATGGTTGAAAAATGTCCGGTTTGCGGAGGGAAAGTGCAAAAGAAAGAAATAGGTTCGCCAGTTCGTAAAATTTCTTCCGGCTTGACCCTTCTCGGAGTACCGAGCGGGACCCACACCGTTCAGAAATCTTACGAACTGGCGAACCCTTCTGTTGCCTACTATTGCACGAATCCTAAATGTTCAGCTAAAGACGAGAGATTTCTTGAACATTTTGTTTCTGCTTTTGAGATTTATGAATTGGGCCCAAAAATTTTAAGGCGATTCAAAGATGAAGGATTAATCACCGATGCGGCAGATATTTTTACTCTTACTAGAGAAGATATAGCACCCTTAGAACGTTTTGGAAAAAAAAGTGCGGAAAATATTATAAAAGAAATAAAACTAAAGAAAAAAATTCCATTTTCTAAATTCCTCTGCGCTCTCGGGATATTGCATGTTGGAGAAGAAACAGCGCGGGATTTAGCTGTAAATTTTATTACACTTGATAAACTTGCCGAAGCCGAATTTGAGGAAATAAATGAAATAGAAAATATCGGCCCCGCCGTTTCCGAAAGCGTATATGATTATTTTAGAAACAAAAATAATTTGCTTTTCATAAAAAAATTATTGAAAAATGGCGTAGTTATAAAAAAAGTAGGGAAAATAAAAGAGAATAAATTTACCGGACTCATTTTTGTTTTGACGGGTACCCTTTCTCAAATGTCTCGTGAATTGGCTAAAGAAAAAATTATTTCTTTGGGAGGAAAAGTATCAAGCTCTGTCTCAAAAAATACCTCTTATATTGTAGCTGGAGAAGAATCTGGATCAAAATTGAAAAATGCGCAAAAATTAGGTATAAAAATAATCAATGAGAAAGAATTTTTAGATATATTATAACCCCGTAGTAGAACTTTGAAAAAGTTTCACTACAGGGTATAATCAAGACCCATGAAAAATAAATTTAAGATATTTATAATATTTATTGGTTGTTTGTTGTTTAGGTTGATTCCACTCAGGGCACCCAACGTGGAGCCTATAATGGCCTCTATTATGCCTCTAGGGCGCAAATATGGAGCTTTCATCGGTTTTGCCTTTGGTTTCCTTAGTATCCTCTTATATGATGTTATAACTCATTTTGGAACTTGGACTTGGATAACAGCTATTACTTATGGAGTGATTGGAGCATTTTCTTCCCTTTATTTTAAAAAGTTTAAATCTTCAGCTTTTAATTTTGCAGTCTTTGCATTTTTTGCCACCATAATTTTTGATTTGATAACCGGGGTTTTGTTCGCTCCTATGTTTGGGCAAAATATGTGGAATGCTTTTATTCTGCAAATTCCTTTCACAGCTCTTCATTTGGCGGGCAATATCGGTTTTGCGCTTACCCTAAGCCCGCTTTTGGATAAATGGCTTGCTTCTGAACAATTTTTTATACTAAAAAGGAGGGTTCGCATAGTGGTTTAGCCCCAAAAGGGACCCTTCGGGTTGCGCATATTTTAGAAATGTCCTACATAGTTTACATTTTGAAAAGCGATAGTAAAAATAAATTTTATATTGGATGTACTTCTAAATTGGAAAAAAGGATTTTTTACCACAATAATGGTAAGAATAAATCTACAAAGCCATATAAACCATGGAGAATAATATACACGGAGAAATTTGAAAACAAGAATGATGCTTATAGAAAAGAGTGGTTTTTAAAACATCCGAATGGTTATAAAAATAAAAAGAGTATATTATTAAAATATGGAGGCGTCGGATAGCGGTTTATTCCACCACCTTGGAAAGGTGGCATACCGAAAGGTATCGAGAGTTCGAATCTCTCCGCCTCCGCAAAAATTCGGGTGAAGCATTCCCGCCAAAAAATGCGTCGGCGCGAAGCGCCGATGATTGGGCTGAATTCCCGCCAAACCCAATCCCCGCCAAGATTTTCCACGCTCCGCGTGGCTCAAAAAGTACGGTTCGATCCTTAATTAAAAAGTTCGAACCGACTTTTTTGAACAAATGAGCATTTTCTTCATTTGTTCTATCGTTTGCCAATTCCACATTGGAAACACAAGCTTTCAGAAACTTCTCGGCAAGTTCGAACCGATTATGAGATTTTTTCTCAAAAGCTAGTAATTTCTCTTTGAGAAGCTGTTTTGAACCAACCAGCGCACTTTTAGCTTCCCGATATTCCTCTAACGAAAGTGCGTTCTCTAAATACGCGTTCATCAGCTTCTCTATTTTGGAATCCAAAAGAGAAATTTCATTTTGAATTTTTTGAGAAAAAATCTCACTCGATTGAACTTCGGATGATTGATCTTTTGCATTTTCTTCAATCATCCATTTCAACCAATCGAGTGGCAAAGAAACTTTTTGAACATTTTCTTGAATTTGGGAAGTGATGATTTCCTCACGGACATATTTTTGATTACAAGGATTTTTCCGTTTGGTACATCGTAAATAGTTATGACCTTTCTGTGTTTCGGTAGTAATGAAGCAACCACATTCTCCGCAACGGAAAAATCCTCGATACAGAAATGGTTTGAAGCCGCTAGATTTCGGCTTACTTTTTCTTTTCATCACTTCCTGACATTGGTCAAAAAGTTTCTTTGTGATAATCGGTTCGTGTTTTCCCTCAAATATTTCGTTATGCCACCTTATCAATCCGACATAGATTGGATTAGTCAAAATATTCTGACAATTTGAGATTGAAAGCCCAATTTTTCCTTTCAATCCGAGAGCGAGAAATTTTTCGCGGACTTCCCGCAAAGTGAAAGTGCCTGTGGAATATGTCTCGAAAAGTTTTTTGATAAGCGGTGCAAGAATTTTGTCATGTTCAATACCACCTTTTACATTTACATATCCAAGCGGAGCATTTCGAGGCCATATTCCTTCTTTCACTTTGTTCCTATGTCCGCGTTTGATATTCTCGCTCAAATTGTCCACATAATATTTTGACTGACCGAAAGCAATGGAAAGCATGAACTTGCCTTGTGGAGTTGGATCACACCAGAAAGTCGGGAATTTTAGCTCGGTTATTGTTTCAGTATCAAGCAGATAGATTATTTTTCCACCATCAATACTATTTCTCGCTAATCTATCGGGATGCCAAGCTAAAATTCCCGACGCTTCTCCTTTTTCAATGCGCAAAAGCATTTCGTTGAATACTGGCCGACCCGGGGCTTTAGCCGTTTGCTTTTCCACGAATATATCTATGACATCAATCTGTTCTTTTAACGCTAAACTTTTTAACTCGGCCAGTTGATCCGAAATGCTTCTAACTTGCCGATCTTCGGTATCGGTGCTTTTGCGAGTATATATGAAAAATTTTCTGGTGTGATTCATATTTTTTGTATTGGCAAACGATGAGCCACGCGGAGCGTGGAAAATCTTGGCGGGGTTTGGGTTTGGCGGGAATTCAGCCCAATCATCGGCGCTTCGCGCCGACGCATTTTTTGGCGGGAATGCTTCACCCGAATTTTTGCGGTATCTACTGGACGAAGTTCGAATGTTTTTCGAGCAGAATCCAGATGACCAAAACCACTAATGTCGTGCATCCGTTGCACTGAAGTGCCTCTGTGCGAAGCACAGAGCTTTTCCAAAAGGAAAAGGACGGAAGCACGAATACAAATGCGGACTCGGTTTTGCGAAACAATTTTGCGGGAAAGGATTCGCAAAACCTCGGCTAATTCCTTTTCGCCAGAATTCGCATTTCGCCGTGCAGGGGGGTGCGGGAGGAATGCACGGCGGATTTTTTGGCGGGAAGTAGTCCCATAGAGTATTATATTACACCCTTGTGATAAATTGCAACAAATAATAAAATATAGTTATGCACAGTAAAGATTCATCAAAAAAATTAGGAATAAATCTTAAAAAATTGCGTTTAAAAAAGAAAATGTCGCAAGGCGACATTTCTCGAAAACTCGGGTTAGATAGAGCTTATATTAGCAGTATCGAAAATGGTCGAATGAATCCAACACTTTCGACACTTGAAAAATTAGCAGAAGCGATCGGAGTTAATTCTTCTGAACTTATAAAATAAAAACTTATGCCATTTTTTAACGACATAAATTTAGATAACTGGAAAGAATCAGAAATATTAACTGATAGCCTTTGGCTTATTCCCGAAAGAGATAAGTCGGGAAAGCATGACGGTTTTTATCATGGAAATTTTATTCCACAAATTCCTCATCAGTTTATATTAAGATACACAAAGAAAAATGATATTGTTTTTGATCCATTTTTAGGGAGTGGAACAACCGCATATGAAGCAGAGAGTTTAGGTAGAAATTTTATTGGTGTAGATATACAAAAAAAGTGTGTTGATTATGTTGCAAAAAATATAGAGCAAAAAAATAATTTTTCTGATTTATTAGTTGGGGATAGTACAAAAATAGAAACATTAGAAAATGTAAAAGAAATTTTAAAAAAACACAAAAAACAAAAAATTCAGTTAGCAATTTTACATCCCCCTTATGCTGATATAATAAAGTTTAGCGATTTAAAAGATGATTTATCAAATACAAAATCGTTAAAAGAATTTTTAGAAAAATTTTCAATGGTTATAAAAAACACTATTGAAATTTTAGATGACGGAAGATATTTAGTTATTGTTATTGGTGATAAATATGCTTCTGGAAAGTGGATTCCATTAGGGTTTTATTGTATGAATGAAGCTCAAAAATTGGGGTTAACATTAAAAAGTGTTATAATTAAAAACATGGCTGGAAACCGTGCCAAGCAAAACAAGGAAGGAATTTGGCGATATAGAGCACTGACAAGCGATTATTATATATTTAAACACGAATACATTTTTCTATTTAAAAAATAAAATTTATGGCAATAGTAAATATAAGAGATTCAAATTTTATAAAACTTAAGTCAATTAAGAAAGAACATCTTAAGACTTTTTGTGAGCTTTATAATATAAAATTTTCTGCAAATATGACAGAAACAATTTCTTCTGTTTTGAAAGATTTTGATAATGGAAAAATATCAACAGAAAATATAAACTCATTCATAAGAAAATTATATATAGAAACTCGTGATAGTGAAATCGAAAAAACTGGGGCAACTCACGCAGAAATTGTTAAGGAACTTAATAAAGTAGACGAACATATTTGGGGTATGGTTCAGGGTGATGTTGATAGCCATATACAAAGTAATTATGTAAGAAAATTTTATAAATACGATGAAATGGTTAGTGCAATTAGAGCTGGACTTTATAAAAGCATCGAGTCTTATGCTCTTTCTAGTTGGTTTAATCATTGGAGTACTGTCTTTTTAGAAGATCTCATAAATGAAAACAAAAATGTAATACCAATTATTAAAAAAGTAAAAGGCGTTGACATTATTTGGAACGAACAACCTGTTGATATTAAAATTACAAATTTACCGAAAGAATGGTTTAAAGATGGGCATAACATTGATCACGCTATAAAAAATCCTGAATTAGTTTGCAAATATATGTATGAGCTACAAGGTGCTCAAAGGTTTGGAGATGACAATCGCTTGTTCGTAATTATTTATGATAAAAATAATCCTGCTAAGAGCTGGAAAATTAAAAGAGATTATAATTTGATTAAGTCTAAAATCAATGACTTTTTTAATCAAAAAACTGAATTAGACGCTATTAATTTTAAATATGGCAATAATCAATATTTAGCACACTCTAAAGTAATGTTTATTTTAAAATAAATTATGAATTATATTGGAAGTAAATTATCATTATTGGAATTTTTGGAAAAATCTATTGAAAAGGTGGTTGATAAAAACTCACGTGTTTTTTGCGATTTGTTCGCAGGAACAGGAGCTGTCGGAACTTATTTTAAAAGAAAAGGATATAAAGTTATTGCAAACGACATTCAATATTATAGTTTTGTCCTTAATAAGCAGTATATTGAAAACCACCAACATTTAAAATTTCTAAAACTAGCCAAGATTTTACCTGAATTAAATAATATTGAAGTTTCTGAAAGAAAAAACTTTGTTTGCGATTATCTATCAAGCATAAAAGGAGAAAAGGGATTTATATATAAAAATTATTGTTTAGGTGGAACAAAAAATCAAGAATATGAAAGACAATATTTTTCAGACGAAAATGGAATGAGGTGTGATGCGATAAGAATAAAAATAGAGAAATGGAAAAATGAGAAATTAATCACAGATAGTGAGTATTATTTTCTTCTAGCTACGCTTTTGGAAACTATAGATAAAAGAGCAAACACGGCTTCTGTTTATGGTGCATTTTTGAAACAATTAAAAAAGACAGCACAAATACCATTTGTTTTAAAACCTGCGGAGTTAATAATAAATGATCAAGAGCATGAAGTATTTAATGAAGATATAAATAAACTTGTAGGACAAATTGAGGGGGATATTTTATATCTTGACCCACCTTATAATCAACGACAATATGCAACAAATTATCACTTACTGGAAACGGTTGCAAAATATGATAATCCTAAAATTCACGGAAAAACTGGATTAAGAGAATATGAAAGCCAAAAATCACTTTACTGCTCTAGGCCTCAAGTTAAAAAAGCTTTTACGGACTTAGTTCTCAATGCAAAACAAAAATATATTTTCTTAAGTTATAACAACGAAGGACTTATGACACTGGACGACATAAAAGAAGTGATGAGTTCTCGTGGAAAGTATGGATACTTTACACAAGAATATAACAGATTCAAGGCAGATAAAAACGAAAATCGAGATTTTAGCTCAAATAAAACTTTAGAATATTTACATTATGTAGTTTGTAAATAAAAAATCACCCTTTAAGCTTGATAATTATTAATATTTATGATAGTATTGAAGCACTAGCTTTTAAGAAGTAAGTATTACGGTAACGTAATGAATGATCTATGTTTGTATCGGTCATTAAATCTTCTCAGATGAGATAGTCCGGGTGTTATAAGCGATGTGCAAGAGTTCCGTAAGGATACTCCCGCAATCGCACGAATGTTCGACCATAAAGTTGAGCAAGACATTGTATAAGAACTGAATCATATGATGTTGCTTTAAGCGACTAATAAGATTTATAATCATTATACACACGTTATAAGCTGACCGTAGCCTAGAAATAGGCACTGACCACATTAATACAAACGAACTATTTTAGTTGAACGACCTCTTCCTATATCGAACCATGTCAGCGGTTTGCAGGGAGAGGTCTTTGCGTTTATATGCTATATCAAGAATGGAAAAATCAAATAAAACCAGATAAAAAACAGAGGAATTATCAACACATAGATAACCCTCTTGATTTAGATAATGAGAAAGTTTTCAAAAAAGTAACTAGCGTGATTGGCAATATTAAGAATCACCAATTTCTACCATTTATAAAAAGAAATGAAGTAAAAATTCGTTTTCGCAAAAATGAAAGTGGACAAGTTAGAAGAAAGCCGAAAATAAGGGAGATCAAGTATGCCTCCCACTTAGACTCTCATATTTATAGTTTCTACAATTTTATTCTAATGAATAAATATGAGGAATATCTAAAAAATTTAGATATTGGTGAAAATGTTATTGCGTATAGAAAAATAAAAATAGAAGAAACTGGAAAAGGGAAAAATAATATTTATTTCGCTAAAGAAGTTTTTGATTACATATCAAAACAGGATGAGTGTGTTGTTGTAACACAAGATATCGAGGGATTTTTTGATAACCTTAATCATAGATTTCTAAAAGAAAAAATTTGTAAAGTAATTGGCACAGAAAAACTAGATGATTCTTTGTATAAAGTATTTAGATCACTAACAGCACATAAATACATCGAATACGATGATTTTGTGAATAAAAAAAGAAAAATTAAAAGTAATAAATATGCGGTTTATAAAACCTTAGAGGGTATCGTTAATAAGAACAAAAATAATAAAGGAATACCACAAGGCAGTCCCGTTAGTGGACTACTGGCGAATATCTATTTGATTGATTTTGATAATGATATCAAAAATAATTTTCCTGATGTTTTTTATCGTAGATATAGTGACGATTTAGTTTTTGTATGCAGAAAAGACCAAAGGATATCTTTACTTGAATTTATTGATAAAAAAATTAAAGATTCTTTACTTCATATAAACTCAGAAAAATCATTTATATCATATTTTAAAAAAGACGGAGGTAAAACTATTTGTGAAAAAGTAACGAATGGATTGGACGAGAAAAGAACTCGCAATTATGTTGATTACTTAGGACTTGAATTTTGTGGAGAAAAAATATTTTTAAGGAAAAACACTATACAAAAGCTGAAATATAAACAAGTTAAAAAAGCTATAAAACAATTAAAGAATACACAAAGAGTAAAAAGGAAAAAACCCAAAAAGTTGCATAATAAAGTAAATAAGAATAGAAACAATTATTTTAAACGAACATTGGAAATTGTGAGTAATTCTGGTGTAAAAAATCAGGTACTTAAAGTTACGAGAGACAGAAATGAATTGAAAAATAAAGCAAGGTTAAAAAAATAATCTAGGGAGTCCTCGCCGTTTTTTTCTCCACGGCGAGGATTTTTGCGCGCGAAAGGGTGGGTGGGTCAAGCGCATTTGCATTTTGCGCCTCGGGCAATTCCGCTAGGGTGGCCATGACTAAAGGACGAGTGCCTCGGTGCTGTTGCAACTCAGAGTTTAGTAGCGAAAGCGATACCACAAACGTAGATATGAAAACAGGAGAGGGGTTGGCGTAACCGCTGGGGAGAGGAGCATCCTCTCCCCAACTAGAAGCGAGCATTTTAATTTATGAACGGCTCAATTCTTCCCATTTGAGCCGTTCCCTATAAAATGCTCGCTACCTACAATAGGCACTCGTAGCCCTAGCGGAATTGCCCGAGGCGGATGCCGAGGGTTTGATTCCCTTTAGTTATGGACGATCAATATGTTAAAATGTCAGAGGCACAATAAAGAAAGTTTTGGATTTTGAATTTCTACTTCCCGCCAAAAAATCCGCCGTGCATTCCTCCCGCACCCCCCTGCACGGCGAAATGCGAATTCTGGCGAAAAGGAATTAGCCGAGGTTTTGCGAATCCTTTCCCGCAAAATTGTTTCGCAAAACCGAGTCCGCATTTGTATTCGTGCTTCCGTCCTTTTCCTTTTGGAAAAGCTCTGTGCTTCGCACAGAGGCACTTCAGTGCAACGGATGCACGACATTAGTGGTTTTGGTCATCTGGATTCTGCTCGAAAAACATTCGAACTTCGTCCAGTAGATACCGCCTCTGTCTACCACCCTTGAATTGTATTATAATTATTATATGAAAATTGAAAGCGATGTTTTTGTAAATAATGGGAAAATTCCAATCCGATATACTTGCAACGGAGAGGGAATACAAATACCGATCAAAATGTTCGATGTGCCTAAAGATGCAAAAAGTTTAGCCTTGATTGTTGACGACCCGGACGCGCCGAATGGGGATTTTGTGCACTGGGTAGTTTGGAATATTGACCCAAAAATTTCAGTCATCAAAAATAATAATAATATATCTGGCGCCACGGAGGGTTACACAAGTTTGGGCAAACCGGGTTGGGTTGCGCCTTGTCCTCCGTCGGGCATTCACCATTATAATTTTAAACTTTTTGCTCTTGATACCGTTCTCTCAATGTCAAAATCTTCAGGTAAAATAGATCTTATTCACGCTATGGAAGGGCGTATTATTGACAACGCTGTACTTGTCGGTTTGTATGGACGAGAATAAAAACGCAATGGATAAAAAAAGGCTTATTGAAAAGCTTAGAGAAAAAGGAATCAAAGAGGAGATATTAAAAGCCATAGAAAAAATTGACAGAGAAGATTTTGTTTTAGAAAGAAATTTAGATGAGGCATATGAAGACCATCCTCTCTCTATCGGATACGGACAAACAATAAGTCAGCCATATACCGTAGCTTTTATGTTGCAAGAACTTGAACTCAAAAAAGGCGATAAAGTTTTGGAAATTGGCACAGGTAGCGGATGGAATGCCGCCCTGATTTCTAATATTATCGGTGAAAAGGGAAAAATTTATACCGTGGAAATCGTAGATGAACTTGCTGGAAAAGCGAAAGAAAAATTAAAAAATTATAAAAACATAATTGTTTTTAATGGAGATGCTTCTCGTGGATTTGTTGAGTATGCCCCATATGATAAAATAATTTTAACCGCAGCTCCCCCAAAAATTGCTGAAGAATTCAAAGAACAATTAACTGACGGTGGAATTCTGCTTGCACCAGTAGGACAATATACTCAAAAACTTATAAAATTGACAAGGAACGGAAATAAATTTATAGAAATAGAAAGAGGGGATTTTATCTTTGTCCCATTAGTAAGTAAAACATGTTAAAATTACAATGAATTATAGCCATTATTAATAATTAACTTAAGAGTGAATTTATGAAAGGATACAATGCAAATATAGAAAAAGAAACTTTAGAAAATACGAATTTTCGCAAAGTTTTGTACACAGGGAAACATAGCCAATTAGTTTTAATGAGTTTGAAGCCAAATGAGGAAATTGGGATGGAAATTCATGCCGATAATGATCAATTTTTTCGTTTCGAAAAAGGAGAAGGCAAGTGTGTTATTGATGGTAATTTTTATGAGCTTAAAGACGGGTCGGTTATTATGGTTCCAGCTGGGGCTGAACATAATATTATCAATACATCCAGTTCGGAAGATCTGAAACTTTATACGATTTATTCTCCCGCTCATCATAAAGATGGAATTGTAAAAACTACAAAAAAAGAAGCAGAAAATGGGCCAGAATTTGACGGAGTGACAACAGAATAATAAATAAGATTGTGTTAGAATATCCGTATGTCCGAGTATTACAAAGCCAATAGAATAAGAAATGTTTATAATCCAAAGAACCCAGATCCTTTTAAATTGTCTCGCTCTAAAATTGAACTTTTTACCGAGTGTCCAAAATGTTTTTATTTAGACCGCAGACTGGGAATAGGAAGACCGCCAGGGTTTCCTTTTAATTTAAATACTGCAGTCGATACGCTTTTGAAGAAAGAATTTGATATTCATAGAGCAAATAAGACCACGCATCCGTTGATGAAAGCATATAAGATAAACGCCATTCCTTTTGATCATGAAATGATGGATGAATGGAGAAGAAATTTTGGCGGAATACAATATCATCATGAACCCACTAATTTTATAATGACCGGGGCGGTGGATGATTTATGGATTAATCCCAGAGGGGAGCTTATTGTGGTGGACTATAAATCTACCAGTAAACAGGAAAAAGTTACTCTTGATGCCGAGTGGCAAATGGGATACAAAAGACAAATGGAAATGTATCAATGGCTTCTCCGTCAGCTTGGGTTTAAGGTGTCTGACACTGGTTACTTTGTTTACTGTAACGGAAAAACGGACCGCAAAGCATTTGACGGAAAACTGGAATTTGATATTGATTTGATTCCTTATACCGGTGATGATTCGTGGGTAGAAGGTGCATTATTGAAAGTAAAAAAATGCCTGAACGGCAAGATACCAAAAGCCAGCCCCGGATGCGATTATTGTAATTATCGAGAAGCTGTACAAAAAATAAAGTAAAAATTAAAACAATAATCCAGGTCCATTATCCAGCCAGCCCAAGTAAAAACCCAAGACGATAAAAAGAATTGTTAAAATAATTAAAATCCAGTCGGTTTTTTCCACGTTTTTATTATAACAAATATAGCAAAAAAGCCATTTTTGTGATATATTTTGTTAATCAAATGGAGAAAGAAATTAAAAAGAGTCCATCTGTCATGGCGGGTAAAGAGCATCCACTTTCAATATTGGCCAATCGAGCTTATGATATTTTTTCCTCGCTTGGCTTTGAAATTGCCGTCGGACCGGAGTTGGAAAGTGAATGGTATAACTTTGATGTTTTAAATGTTTCCAAAGATCATCCTGCCCGGGACATGCAAGACACTTTTTTTATCAAAGACCAAAAGGAAAAAGTACTTCGCACCCATACAACAAATGTTTCAGCTCGGGCAATCGAAAAAGCAAGCAAAGAGGGCAGAATACCGTGCGCATTCATTTCTATTGGGAAAGTTTTTAGAAATGAAGCAACAGATTCAACGCACGAAACGCAGTTTTTCCAGATAGACGGAACCATGATTGGCGAAGATATTTCCATTGCAGATTTAAAAGGTATCCTTACTTATTTTTATAAAAAAATGCTAGGCGATGAAGTGGAAATGGAATTTCGTCCAAGTTTTTTTCCTTTTGTTGAACCCGGCCTTGAAGTTTGGTTAAAATTTAAAGATCAGTGGTTAGAAGTTATGGGTGCTGGCATGCTTCATCCGAATGTATTAAAAAATGTCGGTCTTGATCCCAAAAAGATTCGAGGTTTTGCTTTTGGCGGAGGGCTTGATCGTATTGCTATGGTCAAATGGAATATTTCTGACGTTCGTCTTTTTTATCAAGGAGACTTAAGATTAAATCAATTTTGAAAAATGAAAATATCTTATAATTGGCTCAAATGGTATATCCCGGAAATTCCAAAAGCAGAAAAATTACGAGATATTTTTACCTATTATCTTTGTGAAGTTGAAAACATTGAAAAAAAAGGGGGCGATACTATTTTTGATGTAAATATTTTACCAAACAGGGCGCATGATTTGCTTAGCCACCTTGGTATTGCTCGGGAACTCGCTTCACTTTTGAATATATCTTTTAAAGATCCAACTCCGATGTATAAAATTCCAGAGACGAAATCTACTAATTTAAAAATAAAATTGGAAACTGATAAATGCCGTCGTTATATGGGGCGGATCGTAAGAAATGTGAAAATTGGGCCCTCGCCCGACTGGGTACAGAAACATTTAGAGTCTATTGGGCAAAGAAGCATCAATAATATTGTAGATGCAACAAATATTGTTATGTATGATTCCGGACAGCCATGTCATGCTTTTGACTTGGATAAACTAGCGAACGAGATATTAATTATTAGGCAGGCAAAAGAAGGAGAAAATATAACAACTCTTGATGGCAAAGAAGTGAAACTTTCGTCTATGGATATGGTGATTGCGGATGAAAAAAATATTCTAGCCATTGCTGGGGTGAAAGGCGGGAAGCTTGCCGAAGTGGATGGAAATACCAGAAATATTTTGATAGAAGTAGCGAGTTTTGATCCTATCTCTGTGCGTAAAACCTCAAAAAGAATGGGAATTTTAACTGATTCTTCTAAAAGATTTGAGAATAATTTATCTCCGGAAATTGTTTTTTATGCCATGAGAGAGATTTCGGGACTTTTAGTCGAATATGGCGGACTTGAGTTTGAAAAAATAATAGATATTTATCCAAACAAACAAAAACCCAGAGGACTTTCTTTTTCGGCTGATAAAATATCTAAAATTTTAGGGGTGGCAATATCGGAAACCGAAATAGAAAATATTTTGAAAAGATATAATTTTGAATATGAAAATAAAAATAGAGAATTTAAAATTGTTATTCCACCGACGCGTTTTGATTTGGAGATAGAAGAGGATATGGCAGAAGAGATAGGAAGAATTTTGGGATACGATAAGGTAAAGCCAAAAATTCCGAAAATTAATTTCAAACCGAAAGTAAATAATACATATGCAAAAATTAGTTGGGCGCGGAATAAATTACTTAGTGAAGGTTATAGCGAAGTGATGACTTATAGTTTTTGTAATAAAGGAGAAGTAGAAGTACTTGCCTCTGCATCAGATAAAAATTTTTTAAGAACAGGTTTGAATAACGGTTTAAAAGAAAGTTTGAAATTAAATCAACTCAATGCGCCCTTGTTTCAGATGGATGATATAAAAATTTTTGAAATTGGGACGGTATTTAAAAAAGGTACGGAAGAGATAAATATTGCTTATGGTGATAAAAAAGAAATAAAAGAAATTGAATTAAATAAATTTGTTTCTGAAAAGCTTTCTTCTGAAGAGCACGGATATTTTTCTGCTGAAAAATTCCTCGTGCTCGCGCCGTCGCGCTCCCAAGTCTCTTCAGGAGAAACTTTTCATTCACAAATTTTCAAAATGTGGTCAATGTATCCATTTATCACCCGTGATATTGCAGTCTGGGTTCCAGAAAATATTTCAAGTAGTGAGGTAGAGAAAGTTATAAAAAATAATGCCGGAGAACTTGTTATAAGGGGTCCAGAACTATTTGATCAGTTTAAAAAAGGGAACCAAATTTCTTACGCTTTTAAGTTGGTTTTTCAATCTTATGAAAGAACTCTTACAGATGATGAAGTTAATGAAATTATGGCTAAAATAGGCCATAAAATAAGCGAAAATTCAAGCTGGCAAATACGATAAAACACTAGTTTTTTTGTTACTTTTTTGCTATAATATATAAAGCAAAAATAGATTTTTGCTTTTATTTTTGAGTCAATTTTGACACCAAATGGCTAAAGAAAAAGAGATAAAAAGTGGGCATCATTATGATGCCTCAGATATATCGGTTCTCGAAGGACTTGATCCGGTTAGACGTCGTCCCGGAATGTATATCGGAACCACAGGTCCCGAAGGATTACATCATTTAGTTTGGGAAATTTTTGATAACTCACGCGATGAAGCGATGGGTGGTTTTTGTGATGATATAGAAGTTGTGCTTTTACCAAATAATCGTGTTCGTGTGGCAGACAATGGCAGAGGCGTGCCTGTTGATATACATAAAAAAACTAAAGTATCCGCCTTAGAAACGGTAATGACCACACTTCATGCCGGAGGAAAATTCGGAGGGGAAAACAGTGGATATAAAGTTTCTGGAGGATTGCATGGTGTTGGGGCCTCCGTTGTGAATGCGCTTTCTATTTACTGTAAAGCAGAAGTGCACAAAGATGGTGGCAAATATATCCAGGAATATTCTCAGGGTAAGAAAAAATCTCTGGTGAAAAAAGTCAATTCTTCCAAGTTGCATGGAACTATTATCACTTTTGAACCAGATAAAGAAATTTTTAAAGATATAAAATTTGATTGGAATACGATTATTGGTCACATTCGTCAACAAGCATATTTGGTAAAAGGGCTTAAAATTTTAATAATTGATGCTCGGGGATACGAGGGAAAAATAGATGATTCAGATGTTTTCTATTTTAGAGAGCTGGGACTTGAATTGCCTTCTGTCTCTTTTTATTTTGAGGGAGGGCTTACTTCGCTTATAAAATATTATAATAAGTTTCAGAAACCGGTTCATAATAGTATTTTTTATGTCGAGAAAGAATTGGATAATGTACTAGTAGAAATAGCTCTTCAATATGTGGATGATATTGTGGACCGTATCATTCCTTTTGCCAACAATATTTATACGGGAGAAGGTGGCACGCATGTGACTGGCTTTAAAACTGCATTAACTAGAACCCTAAACACCTACTGCAAAAAAAATGAAATGATGAAAGAATCGGAAGGTGGTTTTACAGGGGATGATGTTTTAGAAGGTTTGACTTGTGTTATTTCCGTTAAGCTTCGGGAAATCCAATTTGAGGGCCAAACAAAAGCAAAATTGGGTTCTATGGAAGCACAGGGTGCCGTTGGTACCGTATTCGGGGAAACATTTACAAACTTTCTAGAAGAAAATCCAGATGAAGCGAAAGCTATAATTAATAAATCTGTGCTTGCTTTAAAAGCACGTAAAGCCGCCAAGGCAGCAAAAGATTCGGTACTTCGCAAAGGTGCGCTTGAAGGTATGACCCTTCCTGGTAAATTAGCAGATTGTCAAAGTAAAAGTGCAGAAGAATCTGAATTATTTTTAGTGGAAGGAGATTCAGCTGGTGGTTCAGCCAAACAAGGCAGAGATAGACGCATTCAAGCGGTGTTGCCTCTTCGCGGAAAAATTTTAAATGTTGAACGCGCGCGCATAGATAAAATGTTGGCCTCTAAAGAAGTAAGAGCTCTAGTTATTGCTATGGGAACTTCTATTGGAGATACTTTTGATCTTTCTAAAATGCGTTATCATAAAATAATTATTGCGACAGATGCTGATGTTGATGGGGCGCATATTCGTACCCTTTTACTTACTCTTTTTTATAGATATTTTAGACAAGTCATTGAAACGGGATATATTTATATTGCCCAACCACCGCTTTATAAGATAAAAAAAGGCAAAGAAATCAGTTATGCTTATTCTGATGCAGAAAAAATAAAAATTATTGGGAAAGAAACCGATGTAAGTGAAATACAAGCGGTAGAAACTGATGTTGAAGTTCCGGAAGGGGAAATTATTGAAAATGAAAAATCACCCGCCCGAACGGCCGAGGCCTCTCGGTCGGGCGGGAATAAAATTCATATCCAACGCTACAAAGGTCTCGGGGAAATGAATCCGGAGGAACTCTGGGAAACGACTATGGATCCGGCCCATCGCGTACTGAAGAAAGTAAATATAGACGATGCCGAAGAAGCCAATAAAGTTTTTGAAATTCTAATGGGCTCTGAAGTTCCTCCTCGCAAATCTTTTATTCAGTCCAACGCCAAATTAGCGGAGATTGATATTTAACTACTTTTCTCTTCTATTTCTTTTTTTAGCTTTGTGAGAAATTCTTCAGTGGAAATGTTTTCAAATTTTTTATCGTTTCTGCCTTCCACGGTAAGCTTTTTTGATCCTTTTTCCCTGTCACCGATAATTATTAGATATGGAATTTTTTGTACCTTTGCGTTGCGAATTTTTTTACTCAAAGATTCATTAGATTCATCAAGCTCCACACGCACGTCATTTTCTTTTAGAGTTTTAAAAATTTCAGTGGCATAGTCCAGATGTTTGTCTCCCGAAATTGGAATAATTTTTATTTGCACTGGAGAGAGCCAAAGAGGGAATGCGCCAGCATAATGTTCAATTAAAATTCCCATAAATCTTTCAAAAGAACCCAATATAGCCACATGTAGAACTACTACTCGATGTTTTTTGCCGTCTTCTCCCACATAATCCATCTCGAAATTATTTGGTTGATTAAAATCAAGTTGTATTGTTGCTAGTTGCCATTCTCTTCCGATCGAATCTTTTATTTTTATGTCAATTTTAGGTCCATAAAATGCAGCTTCGCCTTCCTCAACGTTGTATTTTAGACCCATTTTTTTTGCAGAATTAATTAATATTTTTTCTGCATTCTCCCATATTTCATCATTTCCGAAATATTTTTCTTTATTTTTAGTGTTTCGTGTAGAAACTTCGACTTTGTAATTATCAAAACCAAATAATTTGTAAACTTTTCGCATCAAACTAAAAATCATTTCAATTTCTGATTCAATTTGATCAGTTCTTATGAAATGATGAGTGTCGTCTTGGGTTAGATTTTTAACGCGCAGAAGTCCGGATAATTCACCGCTTTTTTCATTGCGATAGACGGTTGTATTTTCTGCTATACGTAAAGGTAAATCACGATAGCTATGTAGTTCTGCATTATATATTTCAAAATGATGAGGGCAATTCATCGCTTTCATGACAAATTCTTCACCATCTTCATCCGTCATAATTGGCATCATTGCGTTATATTTACCTATGTGTCCGCTACGAATGTAGAGTTCTTTTCTGGCTATGTGTGGAATGGTTACAAAAAAATAACCCAATTTTTCTTTTTCTTTTCTTATGAAATTTTCTAATTCAGTTTTAATGATATTGCCTTTTGGTAAATACATTGGTAGCCCTTTGCCAACTAAATCTGAGATAGTAAACAAACTAAGTTCTTTTCCTAATTTCTTGTGGTCCCTCTTTTCGGCTTCTTTACGCATTTTGATGTATTCATCAAGTTTTTCTTTTGTCTCAAAAGCCAATCCGTAAATACGAGTAAGCATTTTGTTTTTTTCATTTCCACGCCAATATGCTCCAGCCACACGGTCTAACTTAAATGAATCAAATTTAATTTCTTTACTTGGATTTTTCAAATGTCCTCCTCGGCAAAGATCTGTAAAATCTCCACATTTATAAAAAGTTATTTTTTCACCTTTTCCAATGATTTCTTCTATCAGTTCTATTTTGTATTCATTCTTTTTAAAATATTCTTTTGCCTCTTTTTCACTTTTTTCTTTACTCTCAAACTCTTTCCAAGATTTTAAAATCTCTTTCATTTTCTTCTCTATTTTAGGCAAATCTTTATCAGAAATAGGTGAACTAAACTCAAAATCATAATAAAAACCGTCTTCTATTGATGGGCCGATAGTATTTTTTGTATCTGGATATATCTTTAAAACAGCTGCAGCTAAAAGGTGAGCTAAAGAATGTCTTAAATTATGCAGTTTTTCATTCTTATTTTCCATAAAAAGTCCTTTAATTATAGCATTTTTATGATTAACAAAAGACTTGCTTTTTACATAGTATATGATATAATATATGAGACAAAATAATTGTTCTTTGTCACCTTTAAAACCGTGCCTGACGGGTTTCAGGTAATAAATAAAAGGAGAAATAAATTATGAACGACATGTTAGCACGCCAAAAAGCACGCGCTGTCGGTAAAATTACCACTGCTCTGCTTCTAAATGATCCTTCCGAAGAAGATCTACGAGTTATAAACTCGCTTCCTGACGCAACCATAAAAAGACGCGTCAAGACAATCTACTTTCCTGGTGTAAAGGGTCTTGTAAAAAAAGTTGAAGGGGTGTATCCGGAATCTCTACTTGAGTTTCACGATGGTTGGGTAGAATTCTATAAAAACTTTGGTATTACAATTGACTTAAATGATTTTCCACTTCCCAAAAATATAATTTTGGAACCGGAACAAAATTATTGGTCTATTGTTGTTCCAGATATGAATCCTCAAAAAGCATTCGAATTACGCAAACAAATTACTTCTGTTTATGAATACACAAGTGTTTCAAAAATAATTGATGTGTATCCAAGAATAAAAGTGTCTGTAATTAAAGCTAATTTGGATACCAAAGTTGAGTATCCTAATGTTTCGCTCAACAAAAGCATGGAACTTGGTCTATTTGGCACTACATTCACCGAAGGCTGTCTAATTGATGGTCGAGTGTTCAAAGATAGTGGTGTTCATCTTGATGTTAGTAGTTGGACACTTCACACCGGTTCTCGTGGCTCGGATGGCAGGGTTCCGCGCTCGCGCTGGCTCGACGTCGAGTTCAATGTGCGTTCCTATAATCCGGACTATGCGAGTCCTTACTTGTCTCTCCGCCAAAAGCAGTTTTAAACTTTTTGCTTTTGACTTTTAATCTTTTTCGCGTTAGTTTTTAGCTAACGCGATTTTTTTATGTTAAAATATACTTGGCTAATAAACTGATCTTATAAAATTAAGATAACAGTTTGCCATGTTAAGAAACTGCTTACAAAAAATTGAGCATAGATAATACAGTTTAGTAATGATGCTACATATTGCTCACAACCGTGAGAAAACACAGAGAATTAGGCAACTGATTTGTCGGTGGAATAGATGATTTTTTGTAATAGGACGGTTCTCGTAATTCGGATGGCAATGTTCCGAACTCGAACTGGAACAACGACAAGTTCAATGTGAATTCAAATAATCCGGACAATGCGAATCCAAACTTGTCTCTCCGCCAGAAGTTTCTCACTTAAATCCGCTTTCAATTTTGATTGAGCGGATTTTGTGTTTGCAGATATTTTAACCAACCATTTGTCATTTTAGAAATTTCTTGCAATTTTAGTTCTATGTTTAGATATGCTTTTTCTGTTATGACTTTTATTTCATATTCTGTTCTGAATAATTGTTTTAATGTTTCTATTTGGAGTCTTGCTTTCTTGACCGAAGTTACCTTTTCAGATTTTGGTTCAAGTGAAGCGTTTATTAAAAAAGAAAAAGCTTGTAAAAATTCTTTTTCAATATAATTATGAATTCCCAATTTGTCTCGTTTCGGCAACTTGTTGCCAATCGTATACACATAGATATATAATTTTCTCATTTTGTGAACAACAGGGATGTTAAAAATTGCGTCGGGGGGGGGCTGTTAAAAGTCTTTTCCATAATGTAATAAGTTTATCAAATTTACTTCAAGCTTGGAAGGAATTTAAAAGGTGTAAAACTAAAAAGACAGATGTTGCTGAATTCGAATTTGATTTAGAAAATAATCTATTTTCTCTACATCAAGAATTGATAAATAAAACTTACAAACCTACAAAATATCAAGCATTTTTTGTACATGATCCAAAACGCAGACATATACATAAGGCAATAGTCCTAGATAGAGTTTTAAATCAAGCTATTTTTAGAATTCTTTATCCTATTTTTGATAAACATTTTATTTCTGATTCATATTCTTCACGGGTTAAAAAGGGAACACACGAAGCATCAAGAAGACTTTTTATAGCTTTACGTAAAAAGAGCGAGAATTGGAAACGACCAGTTTTTGTTCTTAAGTGTGATATTAGAAAATTTTTTGATTCAATAGATCATATTATATTATTTGAGTTAATTAAGAAAAAAATTTTAGATATAGATACTTTATGGCTAATCAGCATAATATTACAAAGTTTTGAGAAGTCTTCAAATACTGGGCTTCCTCTTGGCAATGCGACTAGTCAACTTTTTGCTAATATCTATTTAAATGAATTAGACCAGTTTATAAAACATAAACTCGAAGTTAAGCATTATTTTAGATATGCTGATGATTTTGTCATTTTGCAAAATAACAAAATATATCTTGAAAACCTTTTAGAACAGACAGAAGATTTTTTAAAGAATAATTTAAAATTGAATTTGCATCCAGATAAAGTTTTTATAAGGAAATTAAAACAAGGAATAGATTTTGTTGGTTATGTTATTTTACCTGATGTGACTGTATTGCGGACAAAAACAAAGAAAAGAATCTTAAAAAAACTAAAAAAAGCACAAAAAGAATTTCTAGCTGGAAAGATAAGCAAAAACGAGTTTCAACAAATTCAGGCTTCTTATATAGGCGTGTTGAAACATTGTAGAAGTAATAAAATTAAAAGAGAAATTAAAAAAAGAATGGTTGCTTTTAAAATATAAAATGCTAATATGTCTATATTATGGTAGTACGAATGAGACATACAAAGTCGCATACAAAGAACAGGCGTTCTCATCATGCGTTAGTGAGCACAGGTCTTTCTAAGTGCGAAAATTGTAAGAATTTTAAGAAACGCCACACAGTTTGCTTGTCCTGTGGATTTTATCGCGGAACGAAAGTATTAGATTTGATTAAAAAAATGGAAAAGAAGCAAAAGAGAGAAAAAGCAAAAAAGGCATAGAATTAGTTAGAAAATTAATGAACGCAGTGAATATAATTTTCTAACCCTGTTAAATCCTATCATAGGCAGGCCTCGCAGAGCGAGGATTTAACAGGGTGATGATTTTCATACTCACTTCATTCATTGAAAATCAATTATGGCTAACCGGCACCTTTCAAGATCAATAGTACTCCAAACGCTTTTTGAGTGGGATTTTATCTCTACCTCGGGGCAAAATAAAACTTGGACTGATAAAAAAATAAAAGAAGTTCTAAATAAAAATCTTAAAGAATTTGCTCCCGGATTGGAGGATAATGTTTTTGTGTTTTCTTTAGTAGAGGAAGTATTGAAAAAATGTAAAGCAGTTGACGAGATAATAAAAAAAGCTGCACCAGACTGGCCGCTGGATAAAATTTCCATTGTTGATAGAAATATTTTAAGAATTGGTTTGACAGAACTTCTTTTTGGTAATAGAAATCAAGTACCTCCCAAGGTGGCAATCAATGAAGCAATAGAACTGGCTAAAACTTTTGGCGGGGAAAATTCCGGTAAATTTGTGAATGGCGTGCTGGGTGCAGTTTATAAAGAAATTGGCGAACCCGGCAAAGAACAAATAAGCAAGAAGAAAAGAAAAGAAGAACCATTAGATATTACAAAGATGCCGGTTGAAAAATTAGGAGGGGCGTTGGTGTACGCAAAAAGAAATGGTAATATTTTGTTCGCCTTGGTACATGATGTTTTTGGCTATTGGACTTTATCAAAAGGTAAAGTTGAAGAAAGTGAAGATGTAAAAAATGGCACAATAAGAGAAATAAGAGAAGAGATTGGTTTAGATATTATAATTAAAGAAAAGTTGGGAGAAAATGAATATGTAGCTTCTCATCCAGAAAAAGGAAAAATTCTGAAAAAAGTGGTTTATTTTTTAGCAGAAAGTAAATACCAAAAACTCCAGCTTGAAAATTCCGGCGGGCTAGATGGAGCCAAATGGTTTCAGCTTTCAGAAATTCCGGAACTTCGCATTTATAATGATATTATTCCACTTATCACCAAGGCGATTGAAATACTGAATAGTGGAAAGTTATAAAGTTTATAAAGTAAAAAGTAAAAATATTATGATTCGATTTTCGGATTTTGAAAAAAATACAAAAATAATCTTCAAAGACAAAAATTTATTGAAGCAAGCTTTTATACACCGTTCTTATATAAATGAGAACCCGGGCTCTTTTCTTTCGCATAATGAACGTCTAGAATTTTTGGGTGATGCCGTGCTTGAACTTATTGTTACCGATTTTCTTTATAAAAAATATTTAAATTATACGGAAGGAGAGCTGACTGCCATTCGTTCAGCTCTAGTGAATGCTGTTATTATTTCTGAAGTCGCCTTAAAAATTGGGATGAATGACTACTTGCTTTTGTCTAAAGGTGAAGCCAGAGACAATGGCAAGGCGAGACAATATATTTTAGCTAACACATACGAAGCGTATGTTGGGGCAGTTTATTTGGACCAGGGCTATGATGTCGCAAATAAATTTATAGCCGCCACTCTTTTGCCTCATACGGAAGAAATTGTTTCTAAAAAACTTTGGCGAGATGCGAAAAGTTTAGTGCAGGAAAAAACGCAAGAATTTGTCGGGGTTACTCCTGTTTATAAAGTTTTACACGAGTCTGGTCCTGATCATGATAAGCATTTTACAGTGGGTATTTATTTTGGTCCTAATTTGATTACGGAAGGTAAAGGTAAATCAAAACAAGAAGCAGAACAAAAGGCGGCAGAGATGGCATTAAAAATAAAAAATTGGATTGAATAATATGCGGCTGAAGAACCTTGAAATAAATGGTTTTAAATCTTTTTCTAGAAAAACAGTTTTAGAGTTTCAAAATCCCATTGTTTCTATCGTTGGTCCGAATGGATCTGGTAAATCGAACGTAGTGGAAGCACTTCGCTTTGTATTGGGAGAACAATCGATAAAATCAATGCGCGGATCTTTGGGGTCTGATTTAATTTTTAAAGGATCAAAAAATTTACCTAAAAGCTCTCGGGCGGTTGTCGCCATATATTTTGATAATTCCGATAAAATTTTCAAACTTTCTAATGAAACAGGCGAGAATATTAATTTGAATTATGATGTTATTTCAATTTCTCGCGAAGTTTATCCTGATGGGCTGAACAAATATATTTTAAACGGTTCGGAAGTAAGATTAAAGGATATTAATAATCTTTTATCCTCAGTCAATATTGGTTCTTCGGGACATCAAATCATTTCTCAAGGTGAGGCGGATAGAATTTTAAATGCTTCTCCCAGAGATAGAAGGGAAATGGTGGAAGATGCCCTTGGCCTTAAAATTTATCAATACAAAATAAAAGAAGCCGGACGTAAACTGGAAAGGACAACCGACAACATGAAAGAAGTTTCGCTTTTGCGTCGGGAAAATGCTCCACATTTGAATTTTTTAAAAAAGCAAGTAGATAAATTCGAAAAAGCGAAAGAAATGCAGATAACCTTGTTATCTTTGTATAAAGAATATTTTAAAAAAGAAGACATTTATTTGGAAAAAGAACGATCCAGTTTGCTTTTGGAAAGGAATAAAATTTCTTCAGAATTAAAAAGTGTTAAAGAAAAAATTTCTGAAGTGGATGTGGTTGATAAAAAAGAGGAAAACAAAAACGAAGAGGAATTAAAAATTCTGGAGAAGAAAATTGGCGAGATTCATGGAATTAAAAATGAGATAGAACACAAACTGGGACGCCTTGAGGGAATGATGGAAATGGAAGAACATAGAAAAGAAAAAATGCCAGAAGTTGTAATAAAAAACTCCGGAGAAATTAAAGAAATATTTGATGAAATTAGTTCTGAGATAGAAGGAGCTATAGTGGAAGATAATATAGCAGAAGTTAAAATCATTCTTTTAAGAATTCGAAATATTTTAAAAGAATTTTCTGGAAATATAATTTCTTCAGGTCCTCGGTTCTCCGGGTCCCTATCCCGGCCAGACCATTCAAAAACTATATTTCCAGAGAATCCTGAGTTAAAAAAGAATCAGCAAGAAATTTTGGTTGAAATGCAAAATATTAAAGAAGAAGAAAATAAAATTTTTGAGAAGATAGAGATATTGAAAAGAAAAATTATCCAGGAGAATGAAACCTTACATACCAGAGAAAAGGAGAAGTTTAATTTTAGAGTTAGATATCAAGAACTAGCTTCTTCTTTAGGGCTTATATCTGTAAAGGAGGAAAATTTGGCAAAAGAAATAGAAGCCTTTAAAAATGAGATAAAAGAGGGTTCTATACTTATTGGAAGTGAGATTCTTTCTTATAAAAGTTTTGAAATAAAGGGGTCAATAGATAGAAGTATACAAGAAGAACTAAAGAAAAAAATTGAACGTATTAAAATAAAATTGGAAGATGTTGGTTTGGGCGGGGGGTCTGAAGTAATTAAAGAATTTGAAGAAGTATCACGGAGAGATAATTTTTTGGCAAAAGAGATGGAAGATTTAGCTGTAAGCATAGAATCACTGCGTAAGCTTATGGCAGACTTAAAGGAAAAAATAGACATAGAATTCAAAAATGGTGTCGAAAAAATAAACAAAGAATTTCATAAATTCTTTTCGCTTATGTTTAATGGGGGGACAGGATCCCTTTCCATTATAATTGAAAACAAAAAGAAATCCTCCGTCGCCGAGACTTCGGAGGATGAGGAAGAAGAAAATATTGTACAAGAACAGGGTATTGAAATTAATGTTTCACTTCCGCATAAAAAAGTAAAGGAACTTAATGCGCTTTCAGGCGGAGAAAGATCTCTTGCCTCTATTGCTCTTCTTTTTGCTATGTCCCAAGTGAATCCACCGCCTTTCTTAGTTTTAGATGAGACAGATGCTGCTCTGGATGAAGCAAATTCCTGCAAATATGGAGATATGCTAGAAAAACTTTCCCAGCATTCTCAACTTATTGTTGTCACTCATAACAGGGAAACTATGTCTAGAGCTGATATTTTATATGGCGTAACCATAGGCAACGACGGCGCCTCAAAACTTCTTTCGGTCAAACTCGATGAAGCTACCGCAATTGCGAAATAACTTTTTAACAAAATTTATTAATTAAATTCAATTTTTTCTTCCTTGCCTCCCGTTATTGTGTCTGGTTGGAAGAATTTATTCAATTTTAGAATATTTTTCTTGATAGACATATTTCCATTTTTCTCCAATTTAATTTCAAGAAGCATTCCCTTCATGGTATTTTCAGAGAAGCCTTGGTCAAAAATAAAATTGCCCAAAGAATAAGCAATAAAACCATTTTTATAAACTTCCGTATCTTCTATCACATGAGGATGATGGCCAACTACTATTTTAGCTCCAGCATCTATGGCTTTGTGGGCTAAGTATTCTTGTCTGGCATTGTGTTTAGTTTGGTATTCTTCACCAAAATGTATTGAGACTATTAAATACTCAACTTGTTTTGAGGCATTTTGGATTATTTCATCAAAACGCGGATTATTGGCAAGCAGGACACCAGCTTGATTTTCAGTTGATTTTATCCATTCAGGTCCAACATCAGAAAATCCTAAATATCCTATTTTAATTCCATATTTTTCTATAATTACAGGATTTTCTGCTTCGCTTGCATTCACCCCTCCACCTATATATGAGATTTCGTTTTCTTTTAAATGCGCCAAGGTATCAGTATAGGCATCACGCCCCCAATCTCCAACATGATTGTTGGCAACTGAAACTACGGAGATTCCTGCACCCTTCAAAGCAGGTACGGCGGAGGGATCCATTCTAAATGAATATAAATTGCGCATATCTTTCCCTACGTCAGATATTGGACCTTCCAGATTGGCAAAAACGATGTCAGATTTTTTCAAGATCCCTAATTTTTCGAAAAGCGCTGAATAATCCCCGTTAAAATTTTTATTTACGGAATTTTTAACTCCGCGATCAAGCATTATGTCTCCGCCCAAGAGGAGAGTTACAAAATCTTTATCATATATTTCAGGCATATCAGTTCTTTCTTTCACCCAAGCCGTATTAGCATCTGCCTCCCCACCATAATATATATTTTTGTTTAAATATTTTAGAATATTTTCTACATCTTTGAAGCGATCTTTGCTTTGTAAAAGAGTAATTGCTATGTGGCGTACCCCAGTTTCTGATAAAGGAATTGAAAAAAGAGAAACAACTGTTTGTAAAGCGGGATCTGTATATCCGCTTTTACCGCCGAGATACCCTTCCTCATGTAAAAATTGATTATTGCTGGACCAGTTGTGTTTTTTGTTGGAATAACTGCGTTTGGTTGTGATTTGAAATAGGTCTGGTTTTTTTTGATTTAAATATCCAGCTAGTTTGAACATATCAAAAACAGTCGATTGGTTTTTGAGAGAAAGCCCACTCGGATCCCCGAAAGTAGTTTTAGATAATTCTAATTTGTTGGCTGTCTGATTCATTTTTTTTATGAAAGTATCTCGACCGAAATATTCGGCTATTATTTCTGCAGCGTCATTGCTTGATTCTAAGAGCAGGGGATAAATAAGATCTGTAATTTTTATTTTTTCTCCTAATTTTAAGCTGCCATTTTCTCCATATGTCCCTAATGCTTTTTTAGAAACCTTAGCAATATCATCTGGATTCATCAATTCTGTAGCGATAAAAGCAGTCATAAGCTTGGAAACTGAAGCGATCGGAAATTGTTGGTCTTGATTTTTTGTTAGGATAATCTCTCCTGTATCTAAATCACCAACTAAATAAGCCTCGGCTGAAACTTTTGGTTTTTGATTTAGATTTTTAGGATCTTTTATAGAATAAAAATATTTTGGTGTTGTTTCTTTGGCTGTCAAAGATTCTATTGCTATGGCTGTATTTTCGTATGGTTTTGTCGTTTTTTCATATCCAATATTTTTTAAAAAGAAAGATACAGAAAACACACCGATGATAATAGCGGATATTATCCAAAATCCAAATTTAATTTTTGAGTGGGAGACGAGCCTCATATTAATAGGTAATCTATCGTTTTTCTTTCCAAATCGACATTTTTCACTTTTATTTTAATACAATCACCCAGACGATATTTTTTCTTCTTTTTTTGTCCAACTAATTCTAATTTTTTTTCATTAAAAACATAGAAATCGTCCTGTATATCTCTCACTCGCACCAAACCTTCGCATTTTGTTTCCATTTCTTCTACATAAACACCCCATTCCGTTACTCCACTTATAATTCCCTTAAATACTTGGCCGATGCGAGAAGACATATATTCAACTTGTTTATATTTTATAGAAGCTCGCTCCGCATCCGAAGCGCATTTCTCTTGTTCTGAAGATTTTCTGGAAATTTCTTCATAGATGCTTAATTTTTCTTTACCTACTTTCAACCCTTTCAAATGATCAGTCAAAAGTCTATGTACCACTATATCGGGATATCGTCTGATAGGAGAGGTAAAATGGGCATAATATTCGAAAGCCAGACCATAATGCCCGACATTTTTTGTGGAATAAATCGCTTTGGCCATGGAGCGTATAACTGCGCGATGCACTGTATTTTCTTCATTTTTGCCTGACAGACTTTTTAAAAGATTATTTATTTCGTATGTCGGTATTATTCCGTCTATTAAAGATATTTTATATCCCAAGCTTCTTAGAAAAAATGCCAAATCAGCCATTTTTTCTTTGCTGGGATTGTCATGAATACGATAGACAAATACATTATCTTCCTTTTTTGTGCCCTTAGAAATAGTTTCCGCCACTTTTTTATTTGCTAAAAGCATAAATTCTTCAATTAATTTATTAGAATCACCCTGTTCTTTTTTTATTACTTTTATCGGTACTCCATTTTTATCTAAAATAAATTTTACTTCTTCTTGATCAAGCGATATTGCGCCGTTGGCGAATCTTTCTTTAGTTAATTTCTTTGCTAAATCATTTAAAATAGAAAGTTCTTTATGCAATGGAGATTTTATTTTTTTAATGGATTCTTCTGCTTCTTCATAAGTAAACCTTTTTTGAGAATGTATGACAGTACGTCCGAACCATTCTTTTTTCACAATTGCATTTCTGTCTATAATAAAAACCGCGCTGATGGTAAGCCTGTCCTTATTAGGCAACAAAGAACATAAATCATTTGAAAGTATTTCTGGCAGCATCGGTATTGTCCTATCAACCAAATATACGGAAGTTCCTCTATTTTTCGCTTCGTGGTCAAGTTCACTTCCAATCTTTACATAATGGGAAACATCAGCTATATGTATACCTATTTCATACATGCCCGCCATAGCCTTAGCGTCGGTGGGTTCGTTTCCGCTTATTTCCCTGAAAGATATTGCATCGTCAAAATCTTTTGCATCTTCAGGATCAATAGTGAAAGTGAGAATTTTTCTGAAATCGCGTCGTCTCGTGAAATCCTCGTTTTTTATTCCAAGATCTCTAATTTTTTTAGCTTCTTCTTTTATTTTTTGGGGGAAATCACTGTCAAAACCCTTCTCTATAGCGATAGCGTGCATTTCCGCATTATTGTCACCTGGTTTTCCTAAAATTTTTATTACTTTTCCTTCTGGCGCTTTAAGTGGATCTTTCCAAGAAATGATTTCTACATAAACCTTCTGTCCAGCTTTTGCGCCGTTTAACCCGCCCACTTCGCGATGCGAAGTGTTTCGGGCAGGCATTTTTTCTGGTATCAGGATGTCAGTATACATTTTAGTGTCGTCAGGTTTTAGAAAATATAATCCGTTTTCCTTTTCTAAAACTCCCGAAAAGCCGATTTTAGCACGTGAAATTATTTTAGAAACTTCTGCAGTGAGTCGTCCGTGACCTTTAGTATGCAAGATAATTTCAACCATATCGCCATGCAAGGCTGTGTTTAAATGACGGAAATCAATCTCCGAATCTTCTTCATAATCAGGAGTCCTAACATACCCAATACCTTTAGAAGAAATTGATATGACACCCTGTGTTGTTTTCGTAATTTTTTTTGCTTCTTTTCTCATTGTTATTAAATATAACATATTTTTTTTTATTTGCCTTTTTTGTAAGTTATGTTAGACTGTCCTTACCTGTCCCATACTAAATTTTTGATTACGGGGCATAAAGGTAAAAGATTATTAGTTAAAATTTTGGTATTGGGATGTTAAAAATAAGATTACAAAGAATTGGTAGAAAGAATGACCCATCATTTCGGGCGGTTTTGACTGACTCAAAAAATAGCACCAAAAGCGGAAAATTTTTGGAAATAGTCGGCACTTATAATCCAAAAGCGGGAGAGACTAATTTCAAAGTTGATCGAATAAAATATTGGGTGTCAAAAGGAGCACAACTCTCCGACACCATGCATAATTTTATGGTACATCAGAAAGCAGTAGAGGGTAAAAAAAGAAATGTGTTACCAAAAAAGAAACCGACCCAGAAAAGAAAGGAATTGAAAACAAAGAAATAGTTGTATATACTTATAGCAAGCAGTGGTAATAATTATTTTGGTCGTAACACTGCTCGTATAATTATTAAAGATTAAAAATAAAATATTTCTGAACACATATGCAAGATGCAGACAAGATATTTCTGGAATATGTAGTAAAAGCTTTAGTTGACAATCCGAACGATGTAAAAATCGATCGTACTGTTGATGAGATGGGTGTGCTCATTAGTCTTACTGTGAATCCTGCCGATATGGGCAAGATTATCGGAAGGATGGGGAACACAGCCAAAGCTATTCGTACCCTATTGCGAATCATAGGTATGAAGAATAATGCTCGAGTGAATTTAAAGATCAATGAGCCAGAAGGTGGAATGAGGCCTGAAGCAAGACCTGCAAATGGAGGAATGGCAACAAAAACTGTAGATCAAGCAATGGAAGATTTGAAAGGGATTTAGTTTTTCTAAAAAGAGCCCCGATTTGAATCGGGGCTCTTTTTTATGTATTATTAACTTATGCGATTTTTTATCATTACAATTTTCCCAGATATTTTCAGCTCATATTTAAATAAGTCTATTATTGGACGAGCCATAAAAAGTAAGCTTATTTCAGTGAAATTTTATAATCCCAGAGATTTTATAAAAGGAAGTAAAAGCAATTATAAACCAGTAGATGATAAGCCATACGGTGGGGGTCCTGGAATGGTAATGCGAGCCGAGCCACTACTGAAAGCAGTGGCGAAGGTCCTGAGCTTGTCGAAGGGCAAGAACAAAAAAATTCTCGTAATTAATTTTATTCCAAGCGCCGAAAAACTTACCACTGCATTTGCCAAAAAAATTTCTAAAAGATATACAGATATTATTTTGATTTGTGGAAGATATGAGGGTATAGATGCGCGGGTAGATAAAATTTTGAAAACCAAAAAACTTTCAGTAGGGAACTATGTCTTAACTGGTGGCGAAATTCCGGCTATGGTTTTGATAGATTGTGTTTCTCGTCAAATTCCTGGAGTTTTGGGTAAATATGAATCTTTAGAAGAAGAACGAGTATCAACAAGCGAAGTTTACACTCGTCCGGAAAAATTAGTTTATAAAGGAAAAAGTTATAAAGTTCCAAAAGTTTTACTTTCCGGGAATCATAAAAAAATAGAGGAGTGGAAGAAGAAAAAATAATTCCCAGGTAAATTTGACAAAAAATCGAATATGAGTATACTAGGAAGTAAGAGATTGATTGAGTTTCGGATGTATCTCCGTTTGTATTAATAGAGCTTAATCATAAATATCTAAATAATTTTTAGAAAAATAAGGAATGCAATAACTATATTTTTCTTAACCCTGTTAAATGAAATCTATCGGGTTTCAACTTTTGCTAAGCAAAAGTTATTTAACAGGGTGGCATTTTTATAGTCGTTTTACTCCTTAAAAATTAGCCATGCAAACAGAAAAACGTCCGAAAAAATATTTTTCAAGGTATAAAAACCCGCTAATAGAATTTCCGAATTTAATAGAAGCTCAAACTAAATCCTATAAATGGCTGGTAGAAGAGGGTTTAAAAGAAGTTTTTAAAGAATTTTCTCCAATCATAGATTACTCTGGGAAAAAATTTGAACTTGAATTTACCTCCTTTTCTCTGAGCGAACCGAACTGCGAAGAAAATGACGCTAAAATAAATAAACTATCGTATCAAGGGCTCCTTAAAACTCGGGTAAAATTAACGAACAAAATATTAGGTACGGTTAAAGAACAGGAGATTTTTATGTCAGAAATTCCCTTAATGACCCCGCACGGAACTTTCATTATAAATGGGGTGGAACGTGTTATTGTTCCTCAGCTGGCACGTTCTTTCGGAGTTTTCTTTACTGAGTCAGAAAGTAAAGGTAAAAAATATTTTGGAGCAAAAATTATTCCAGCTCGTGGAGTTTGGATTGAAATAGAATCAGAGTCTGATGAAGCAATTTATATAAGAATAGACAAAAAAAGAAAATTTCCTGCCACAGCCCTATTGCGTGTTCTGGGTTATAACACCAATGAAACGATATTAAAAGCATTTGAGAAAACTCCTAATTGCAAAGAAGTAATTGAAGCTTGTTTAGCGAAGGATGTCGCTAAAACATTAAGTGATTCATATATTGAAATATATAAACGTTTAAGAGATGGAGACATGGCTACACCTGAAAATGCTAAAGAGTTCATCAATTCTTTGTTTACTCCCGAAAGATATGATCTTTCTCCGGTTGGACGATATAGATTCAATAAACGTTTCGATAAGTCATTAGAGGAAAAAGAACTTGTACGCCGAACTATCTCTAAAGAAGATTTGATGACAGTAATTGCGAATATTATTGTCTTGAACAATACTCTGGGCGCCAAATCTGATGACATAGACCATTTGGGGCAAAGACGTGTTCGATTTGTTGGAGAAATGCTTCAGCAAAAAGTACGCACAGGCATGATGCAGATTAAAAGAAATATTCAAGACAGAATGTCTATTATTGACGTTGATACTGCTATGCCTATTCACATTATTAACCAGCGTCCACTTCAAGCCCGCATCAAGGAATTTTTTACTACCAATCAACTTTCACAATTTATGGCGCAAGAAAATGTACTTTGCGAAATGGAGCACTTGCGTACTCTTTCAGCCCTTGGTCCTGGTGGTCTGACTCGTGAACGTGCAGGTCTCGAGGTGCGAGATGTACATCCAAGTCACTATGGAAGAGTTTGTCCAATTCACACTCCGGAAGGCCCTAACATCGGACTTATTTTACATCTTTCTACTTATGCAAAAATTAATGATTTCGGAATTATTGAAACCCCGTATATAAAAGTAAAAAATGGAAAAATTACCAAGGAAATTCAATATTTAAATGCGCTTGAAGAAGAGAAGTACAATATTGCTCATGCAGGAATTCCTTATGATGAAAATGGGAAAATAACAGAAGAAAAAGTGGAAGCTAGAGTAAAAACTAATCCGGGTATGATTACTCGCAACCAAGTTGATTTTATTGATGTGGCAGCCAATCAGGGTTTTTCTGTAGCCACTTCTATGATTCCTTTCTTGGAACACAACGACGCCAATCGCGCCCTGATGGGATCTAATATGCAGAAACAAGCTGTTCCTTGCGTGCTTCCCGAAGTACCTTTGGTGGCAACGGGCGTTGAAGCTTTGGCTTCTCGTGACTCTGGCAGAATGGTTCTTGCCTCAGAGGATGGGGTTGTTTCTTATTTAGATGCAAAAAAAATAATAGTAAAAGGAAAGACAGAAAAAATATATTCTCTTGTTAATTTTTTGAGAAATAATAATTTTTCTGCATTTCATCAACGCCCGGCGGTAAATATCGGTCAAAAGGTGAAAAAAGGTGATGTATTAGCCGATACAACAAGCACCGTAGATGGACAAATCTCAATTGGTCAGAATGTTTTTATCGCTTTCTTGTCTTGGTCTGGATTAAACTATGAAGATGCTGTCATTATTTCCGAACGGCTGGTAAAGAAAAGTAAATTTACCAGCGTGTATGTTGAAGAATTTGTCTGCACGGTTCGTGATACCAAACTTGGACCTGAAATTACTACTCGGGACATACCTAATGTCGGAGAATTAAAACTTAAAGACTTGGATGAGGACGGCATTGTTCGTATTGGAGCCGAAGTCAGAGAAAATGATATTTTAATCGGTAAAATTACACCTAAAGGTGAGACTGAACTTACCCCGGAAGAACGATTATTACGTTCAATTTTTGCTGAAAAAGCGCGTGATGTTAAGGACACCTCCCTTCGTATGGAGCATGGAAAACGCGGACGTATTATCGGCATTAAAATTTTCTCCCGTGACTTGGGTCATACTCTTGAGGCAGGGATCATCAAGAAAATTGTTATTGAGGTTGCTCAAATTAGAAATATTTCAGTTGGAGATAAACTTTCTGGACGACATGGAAACAAGGGAGTTATTTCTAGAATCCTTCCGGAGGAAGATATGCCTTACACAGCAGAAGGCATACCAGTTGATATAATACTTTCACCCCTGGGTGTTCCTTCTCGTATGAATTTAGGACAAATTTTAGAAATGCATCTTGGCATGGCAGCTAATGCTCTAGGTTATCAAGCCGTTGTTCCTCCATTTCTAGGAGCAAAACGCGAAGAAATAAAAGAGGAGTTGAAAAAAGCCGGGCTTCCAGAAAATGGCAAATTAAAACTTTTTGATGGGCGTACCGGGGAAAGTTTTGATCAGGATGTGGCTGTCGGCTATATGTATATGTTGAAATTGCATCACATGGTGGAAGATAAAATTCATATGCGATCTATTGGACCTTATTCTCTTATTACTCAACAGCCTTTAGGGGGAAAAGCTCAAGGTGGAGGACAAAGATTTGGAGAAATGGAAGTTTGGGCCTTGGAAGGATATGGGGCAGCCTATACATTGCGAGAAATGCTTACCATCAAGTCCGATGATATTTTGGGTCGTTCTCAGACATTTGATTCTATTATAAAAAATGAAATCATTAAACCGCCAAATTCTCCTGCCTCATTTAATGTTTTGCTTAATTATCTACGAGGACTTGCGCTTGATGTTAACTTGAAAAAATATGAAAACTCTTAATAAAACTGATTTTGATTATATTTCGCTCAAACTTGCATCTCCCGAGCAGATAAAAGACTGGTCTTATGGAGAAGTCACTAAACCGGAAACCATAAATTATCGTACAGGTAGATCTGAACGAGGAGGTCTTTTTGATGAAAAAATATTCGGACCGGAAAAAGATTATGAATGCTATTGTGGAAAATATCGTCGCATTCGCTACAAGGATATTATTTGTGAGAAATGCGGAGTGGAAGTAACTCGTTCTATTGTTAGGCGTGAAAGAATGGGGCATATTGAGTTATCAACACCCGTTGCTCACATTTGGTTTTTGCGGGGAGTGCCTTCTCGCATGAGCATCCTTCTGAATATTTCAGTATCCGATCTTGAGAAAGTGATATATTTTGCCGGATATATTATTACCAAAGTGCATGAAGATGAAAAAGAAAAAATAATTAGTAATTTAGAAAAAGAATATAAAGCTAAATTAAAAAATGCGACTGATGATGACACGCGTAAAAGATTAAAAGATTTATTTTCTAATACTAAAAAAGAAATTTTAGAAATTTATGAAGGGAAAGTTTTAAATGAAATTTCTTTTCATCATTATTCTTTGAAATACGGTATTTGTTTTGAAGCAAATATAGGAGCTGAAGCTATTTATTCTATTTTCAAAAATCTTGATTTGAATAAATTAAAAATTCACACCGAGAAAATGATTGAAAAGGCAAGTATCATAGAAAAAGAAAAATTACAGAAAAGACTCTCACTCATTCGTGCTATGACTTATGCCGGTATTCGTCCAGAATGGATGTTTTTGACTGTTATTCCGGTTATTCCTCCAGTTTTGCGTCCAATGGTTGCCTTAGACGGGGGACGCCATGCAACGTCGGATTTGAATGACCTTTATCGTCGAGTAATAAATCGCAATAATCGCTTGAAAAAATTGAAAGAAATAAATGCACCAGATGTAATCTTGCGAAACGAAAAAAGAATTATTCAAGAAGCAGTGGATGCGCTTATAGATAATTCAATTGCCAAACAAAATGACAGTGCTGCCATGAGTCAATCTCAAAAACGTCCTTTGAAATCTTTATCTGATAATCTAAAATCCAAACAAGGTTTGTTTCGTCAGAATTTGCTCGGTAAGCGCGTAGATTATTCAGGTCGTTCGGTTATCGTGGTTGGTCCGGAACTCAGACTTAATCAATGCGGATTGCCGAAACATATGGCTCTTGAACTTTTTAGGCCGTTTGTCATTTCTAAAATTTTACAAGCTGAATTGGCATTTAATATTCGTGGGGCCAATAAACTCATAGAAGAACGCACTCCGGAAGTCTGGGCGATGTTAGAAGAAGTAATTCAAGGAAAATATGTTCTCTTAAACCGCGCCCCCACTCTTCATCGTCTGGGTATTCAGGCTTTTAATCCGATTCTGATTGAAGGAAATGCTATTCAAGTGCATCCGCTTGTTTGTCAGGCTTTTAACGCTGACTTCGACGGAGACCAAATGGCGGTGTATGTTCCTCTTTTAGAAGAGGCTCAATGGGAAGCCAAAGAATTAATGGCTGCTAATAAAAATCTTCTTAAACCTCAAAACGGCGACCCGATAGTGCATCCCAGCAAGGATATAGTACTTGGATCTTACTGGATGACTAAATCCGTTGACGGTGAACTTGGTGAGGGTAAATATTTTTCCAGCCCTAATACCGCCATCACTGCTTATGAATATGGAGTTGTTTCTCTTAGAGCCAAGATAAAAGTTCTGGCAACGAACAATCGTAAATACCTTAAATTTAATGAAGGATTTTTTGATACTTCCGTTGGCAAACTTCTTTTTAACAGCATTTTACCGAGTGATTTTTCTTATGTCAGTGATGAAATGACCCAAAAGAGATTATCTTCTCTTGTTGATGAGCTTATTATACACTATGGGGTGGACGATACTCCTCCTATCTTGGACAAGATAAAAAGTTTCGGTTTCAAATATTCCACATTCTCCGGCACCACTTGGGGATTAGATAATGTTAAAGTGCCTTCTGAAAAAGCAAAAATTGTTGAAGAGGGGAGGAAATTGGAAGAGAAAACAATCTCAGAGTGGAAAGAAGGCCTTCTTTCCGAAGAAGAAAGATATCAAAAAATTATCGAAATTTGGACTTATACTAAAAAAGAATTGGAAAAAGTTCTTCCCAAGACCCTTGATAAAAATGGTTCTACTTACGATTTGTTTATGTCCGGAGCCAGGGGCACTATGACCTCTTTAATCCAAATGGCGGGAATGAAAGGCCTTATTCAGAACAACCAGGGTAAAACATTGGAATTTCCTATCATTCCTAGTTATCAAGAAGGACTTTCTCCCATTGAATATTTCGTCACTACTCACGGCGCTCGTAAGGGGGCCTCAGATACCGCCTTAAATACTGCTAAAGCCGGATATTTAACCCGCAGACTGGTTGATGTTGCGCAGGATGTAGTTATTACTGAAAAAGATTGCGGAACAAAAGAAGGAAAAGTAGTAAGTCGAGAAAATATCTCCGGAATTGAAATTCCTCTCTCAAAAAATATCAGCGGACGTGTATTGGCGGGCGACCTTAAAGACAAAGACGGCAAAGTAATTTATAAGAAAAAGTTTTTAATTACTAAAGAAGAGGCACATAAAATTGAAGGAGCAGGTTTTGAGGAAGTGTTTGTTCGTTCTCCACTTACTTGTCGTACCACTCACGGGCTTTGCCAGATGTGTTATGGATTGGATTTGGGACGAAATCGTCTTGTTGACTTGGGAGAAGCGGTTGGTATTATCGCCGCTCAAGCCATAGGAGAACCGGGTACTCAGCTCACCTTGCGCACCTTTCATGCCGGAGGAGTGGCTGGCACAGACATCACTACAGGATTGCCTCGTATTGAAGAAATTTTTGAAAGACGCATTCCCAAAAATCCAGCTATCATTTCTGAAACTGATGGGGAAGTTTTTGAAATAAAAGATAAAGATGCGAAAGAAAAAATAATTAAGGTACTTTCTGACGTCAAAAATGGCAAATCTAATGAAATAGAATACACTGTACCATTCCGCAGGATGCCGATAGTAAAAGTAGGCCAGAGAGTAAAGAAAGGCGAGCTTCTAACTGACGGGTCTGCGGATATTACTGAAATATTTAAATTCGGGACTAAAGAATTAGTTGAAGAATATATCATTCGAGAAATAAACAAAGTTTACGAATTGCAAAGCGCCTCGATTTCCAGAAAACATACTGAAATAATTATTCGCCAAATGTTTTCACGCAAAAAAATAAAAGATGCCGGCGAAACTAATTTCTCTATTGGTGATATTGTTGAAAATACAGCCTTTATTGAAGAAAATGAAAGAGTAGCTAAATTAAAACAAGAGGAAGCCAGAGCGGAAACAATCGTTCTTGGTATTACGGAAGTATCTCTTCGCACTAAGAGTTGGCTCTCTGCCGCCTCTTTCCAAAATACCAATCGGGTGCTCATCGAGAATGCAGTAAAAGGCGGAGTTGACTCTCTAAGAGGTTTGAAGGAAAATGTCATTATTGGACGATTAATTCCAGCCGGTACTGGATTTAAGAGCAAAGTTTCTTTACCAGAAGAGGAATAAAAAATATGGAAAAAGAATATGATAATTGGAATAAATTAAAAAAAGATTTATCAACCAAGGAATCAAAAATTTTCTTTCATGAAAGGGAAGTTTGGTACTGCTCTTTAGGTAAAAATATTGGTTACGAAGAAGACGGCAAAAATGAATTATTTGAAAGACCAATTCTTATCGTTAGAAAATTTAATAATGATATATTCCTAGCTATTCCATTAACTAGTTCAAAAAAAGATAATAAATACTACCATCAATACGAATTCAGTGGAAAAACTTTTGCTGGTATCCTATCGCAAATAAGATTATTAGACAGTAGGAGGCTTTCTAGAAAAATTGGGATGATAAAAGAAAGTGATTTTAGTACTATAATTAAAAAGATTCACAATGTTCTTCCATAAAAGACGAAACCCCCTTGCGGGGGTTTCTCGGAGGCCGAAGCCATTTACCACTAGAGTATAGCAAATGTAAAATATATGTCAAATGAAGAAGTGGAAAATATAAATCCCTTTAAAAAAGTAGAAAATTCTTTAACCAAAGAGCAATTTTTAAATATAGATGAGGTATTTAAGGATAATCTCGAAATAGCTAATATATTTAATGCAAACAAAGAATTATTTCAGAAATATCTTGATAGTATTTTTCCAGATAGTAAGGTTAAGGAAATTGTCTGGCATGGAACAAATTCAAAATTTGAAGAAGAAAAATTTGATAAATCAAGAATAGGTACATCTACTCAAAATATTACTAGTAAATTTGGATTTTATTTTGTTCCAGATAAAAAAGTCGCTGGAATTTTTACAAAAGGAAGTAAAATAGAAGCAGATAAGGGAATTATTCGACCCGAGAATTCAAAAATATATCCTGTACTTTTATTAATAAAAAATCCTGAAATAATAGAAGGAAAAATTTTTAGAGAATATGCTGAAAGAAATGAAATGCCACCTCTAAGACTAAATGGTGATTCTATTATAATTAATGCACAGACTAGTGATGCTAATGTTGAATTTTGTGTTAAAAACTATGTAGTATTTGAACCAGAACAAATTCATATTCTAGGTTCAGAGCAAGATATCTTACAAGCTAAAGAATGGTTAAAAAACAAATGATGATAAACTCTCCCGTGCAACAAATTAAGGAGAGGCTTTCAATCGAAGAAATAGTCTCTTCCTATATAAAGTTAGAAAAGGCAGGCGCGAATTTTAAAGCCAGATGTCCATTTCATAACGAAAAAACACCGTCTTTTTTTGTGTCGCCGGATCGCGCCAGTTACTATTGTTTCGGTTGCGGAGCCAAAGGCGATATTTTTTCTTTTATTGAAGAATTTGAAGGGCTTGATTTTAAGGGCGCCTTAAAAATCCTGGCAGAGCGAGCGGGAATTCCTTTAGTGCAGTACAGTAAAGAAAAAGAAGGAGAGAAAGAAAAATTATACCGAGCGATGGAAGAAGCTACCAAATTTTTTGAAAAAAATTTAGCAGAAAATAAGAAAATACTGGAATACTTGAAATCAAGAGGTCTAGAAGAAAAAACAATCGGAGATTTTAAAATTGGATTTTCTTTGCTTGATTGGAGAACGTTATTTGAGTATTTGAAATCTAAAGGTTTTTCTGATAAAGAAATTGAACTTGCTGGTTTGGTAAAGAAGACAGAGAAAGGATTTTATGACAGATTTCGCGGAAGAATAATGTTTCCAATTTCTGATTCAAGCGGTCGCATTATTGCTTTTTCCGGCAGGATTTTTGAAGATGACGGTAAATCAGCCAAATATCTGAATAGCCCGGACACTCCAATCTTCAGTAAATCGGCAGTTTTGTATGGATTGGATAAAGCCAAAGAATCGATTCGCAAAAATAATTTTTCTATTCTGGTGGAAGGACAAATGGATTTGATCTTATCTCATCAGGCTGGATTTAGAAATACCGTAGCCACCTCCGGTACAGCTCTTTCAGATGCTACGGTTTCCAAAGAAAATGTCGTTTCAAATTTAGGATTATTACGCCGTCTTTCCGGGAATATTATTCTGGCTTTTGACGCAGATCGGGCAGGCTTTAATGCTTCTTCCCGGGCCGGCAAAATTGCTCTTTCTTTCGGTATGGATGTAAAAGTAGTTTCTATGTCGGAAGGGATTGACCCGGCAAGTTTAATTTCCCAAGATGGCACAGATGCATGGCGCACGGCTATTCGTAACTCAAAGCACATCATAGAATTTCTTTTGGACAAGATTTTGAATAGCCACAAAGAAGATATGCGCAAGGTTGGCAGAGAAATAAGAGAAAAAATATTGCCGTATGTCGATTCCATTGAAAGCGCCATCGAAAAATCACATTTTATTAAAATTATCAGCAACAAATCTGGTATAGCTGAGAACGCTCTTTTAGAAGATCTGAAAAAGGTTCAGTCTGAATTGAAATTTGAAACAGAAGAGATAAGAACTGCTAAAGAAAATGTGGAGAAAAAAATGAGAAAAGATCCGATTGAACGCAGACTTCTAGGTATAGCCTTTTGGCAGGAGAACATTCAAGATAAAACCATTGATCCGGAATTGATTTTTCAAAAATTAGACAAAGCGAAAGAAATTTATAAGGATATAGAAGAAGATTTAATTTATGAAGCGGAGGAATTTTATTCAAACAGCGAGAATTTGCAAAAAGATGTAGATGAAATGCTGTTAAATATTGAAGAGGAATATTTAAACGAAGAACTGAATAAAAAGATGGTGGAACTTAATAATTTTAAAAATAAAAAAGAGGAGATGGAAATTTTGAAAAAGATAAATGAAATAATTAAGAAAAAAGAAGAAATTAGAAATAATCGTAGTCGCTAATAAAAAACATGAAAACAAAAAACAAAAAATCAAAGAAAAAAATCGCAAAATCTAAATCAAAAAAGATCCACAAGAAAGCTGTAAAAAAGGTGACAAAAAAAAGAAAAGCACTTAAAAAATTCAAAAAACCCTTAAAAACAAAGGCTCTAAAAAAACTGACCTCTGCAGAAAAAAAAGCAGACGCCTTTGCTCGTCTTTCAAGTGAATTGATAGAAAAAGGGCGAAAAAGAGGATTTATCACCTATGATGAAATACTAAAGACTTTTCCGGATGTTGAAAATAATATTTTCTTCCTAGACGAACTGTATGAGAAATTTGCCATTGCGGGCATAGATGTACTGGAAGGCGGAAACTTGCTTAATCTGGATGATGATAATCTTGATAAGGATTTAAATAAATCTACCATCCATGACTCTATTCAAATGTATTTGAAAGAAATAGGACAATATTCGCTTATTCATGCAAGCGATGAAAAATATCTCGCTAAACGCATAGAACTAGGCGATCTGGAGGCGAAAAATTTATTAGCCAGAGCGAATCTACGCTTAGTGGTTTCAATTGCTAAAAAATATGTAGGTAGAAGCGCTAATTTAAACCTCTTGGATCTAATTCAAGAAGGGAATTTAGGACTATTTAAGGCAGTTGAAAAATTCGATTGGACTAAAGGATATAAATTTTCCACTTATGCCACCTGGTGGATTCGTCAATCTATTACTCGTGCCTTAGCTGACCAAAGCAGGACCATTCGTATACCGGTGCATATGGTGGAAACTATTTCAAAATATAAACAAACATATCGAAAACTTAGCCAAGACCTGGGACGAGAACCGTTAGCGGAAGAAATTGCCACAGAAATGAATATTCCCGTTGAAAAAATCCACGTAATTGAAAACATCAGCCAAGAGACTGTTTCTCTAGAACAGCCGGTGGGGGACGATGACGATAAGTCAACTCTTGAAAATTTTATTCCGGATGATAAAATTTTGCGTCCGGATCAGGAATCTTCTCGCAGGATCTTGTCCGATCAGATTCGGGAAGTTTTAAACGAACTGAATCCGAAAGAATGCAAAATACTGGAAATGCGTTATGGATTAGTAGATGGCATTCAACATACTCTTGAACGAGTAGGGGAGGAGTTTGGTGTTACTCGCGAACGTATTCGTCAAATAGAAGCGAAAGTTCATGAAAAACTTCGCCAACACGAAAAAATCACAAGGTTAAAGAATTATTTTGACTAAATATATTTATATACTACAATATAAACATGCAAGAAAATGGTCCAGAAAAATTATCACCTGAAGCAAAACTAATAGCGTTAGGTGTTTCTGAAAAAATTGCAACTGATAAAATTGCAAGACTGAAAAATTCTCCTGACCTTGTTGCGTTGAAGACCAACGTGAGAAGGACATCTCTAAGTATTCCACAGTTTTTATCATTTTTATTCAAAAATTTATATCAACAAAAACAAGTCAAACAAAGAGTTATCGAAAGACTTCAAGAATTTAATCTTACGTCCAAAATGACTGATTATATGTTTATTTACGGTGCTGGAGAACCATTTTTGCTATTTTTTAATGAGTATAAAAATATTATCCCTAAAGAAAAAGAAGATAAATTTGTAGAAACAGTAAATGATATCATGCTTCAAGAGTTAAGGGCATATTTATTTTAGCTAAAATTTTTGTCCTCTAAAAAGTATTTAGTGCTAACCCAAATTGGGCTTGTTTACGTATTGTATCTTATTATATCTCAGCCATGGCGTAGATGTACTTTAGGGTGTATAATTAGAATTATGGTTACAGGAAGAAAATTAAGATATAAAGGTGTATCAGTAAATATGTTCGGTATTCCGAATTTAAGTGAACCTCAAAAAGAAGAGAAAGTTTTGAAGCGCAAATATCTTCATTCTTTTATATCTGATTTTAAAAAAGATACGCCCAAAAATTTACTACTTATGTATGACATTCCTCACACAAGAAAGAAGGAAAGAGATTGGTTTCGTCGTCAGCTTAAAAACTTTGATTTTGTTATGATTCAAAAAAGTGTTTGGGTCGGTCCATCACCATTACCAAAAGACTTCTTTAATTACTTAAAAAGAATTGGTTTGCAAAAAGAATTTAAAACATTTAAATTAGCTAAATCTTATACAAATAAGGCTTGATTATACTTTCACTAATCTACGCCATGGCGTAGATATAGATTGAATATATAAATTCTAAATTAAATGTTGACATCTTGTTGAAGCACTTTTAGGGATGTGGTATAATTATCTTATATTATTTGAACCCACTTAAATCGTCGTTTGGGTGGATATATTATAAATTAACCCTATTAACATTATGTGTAAAGATTGTTGTAAAAAAGGTGGTTGTACTACAGCTTTGGTTGGCAAGATTCTAGTAATTGTGGGAGGAGTAAACTGGGGTTTGGTAGGTTTAGGTATGCTTTTAGGTAGTGTGGGGGGTTGGAATGTTGTAAATATGATTTTGGGTTCTGTGCCTGTGTTGGAAGCAGTGGTTTACGTATTGGTAGGTATTTCGGCTGTGATGATGATTTTTGGTTGTAAATGCGGCAAATGTGTGAATGGTGTTTGTGCTTGTTGCGCAAATACGGATGCAAATAAAACAGAGGGAGGAATGTAATTTACACAGTTTTTTCAAAAAAGAGCGAAAACTTTTGTATTCGCTCTTTTTTCGTTTGCTTTTTCCATCTAAGATGCTATATTCTAATATATAAATATGGTTTCATTTTCAGGTGTGGTATTCTATGTTTTGACTTTTTTGTCTGTTTATGTGCAGGTGTTTTTTCTGATTACTTTTCTTGAGAATAGAAAAAAAATAATTATAAGAAATGAACCAGTTAAACTTGCTAAGTATCCGAAGGTGACAATCATTGTTCCTTGTTGGGATGAAGAAAAAACAATTTACAAAACAGTACGTTCTTTACTTAACTTGAATTATCCGAAAGATAAAATTGAAATTTTTTTAATCGATGATGGATCCACTGATGGCACCTGGAATATCATTAGAAAATTTGCTAAACCTGCCCGACCCAACGGTCGTTCGGGCGGGTATCCCAATATAAGAATTTTTCATAAAGAAAATGGCGGTAAGTATACTGCCCTGAATCTAGGTCTCAAATACGTTCAAACTAATTTTTTGGGTTGTCTTGATGCTGACTCTGTGGCGGACCCCGAATCCCTTGTTCGTGTCATAAGTTATTTTGAAAAGGATCCTAACATTATGGCAGTGGCTCCGTCAATCATAGCTTTCAAATCCAAAAATATAATTCAAAATGCTCAAAAAGCTGAATATGATATGTCTGTTTATATCAAAAAAATGCTTGGTTTTTTAGGGGCTATTCATGTTACTCCCGGTCCGTTAACCATCTTTCGCAGAAAAGTCTTTGATGATTTGGGTCCTTATCGTCATGCGCACAACACAGAAGACATGGAAATCGCTTACAGAATGCAAAAAAATCATTACAGAATAGAACAATGCAATGACGCTTATGTTTATACCAATACTCCTTTAACGATTAGAAAACTTTATAGGCAGAGATTGCGTTGGATTTATGGATTCATAAATAATACGATCGATTATCGGAAAATACTTTTTAGAAAAAATTACGGTAATTTTTCACTCTTTACCATACCTTCCAGCATTATTTCTATTTTTGCTGTCGGTTTTCTTTTTGGGAAAATGATTTATAGTTTGGGTAGTTTTTTATTCTCAAAAATTATTCAATTTCAGGCCATAGGTCTTCATTTACCGAATAAGGTAGATTATCTTGATCCATTTTTCATCAATACTCAGACTTTATTTTTTATTGTGGTAATATTATATTTTTTGATAATGTTTTCGATAATCTTGGGAAGAAAAATGACTGAAGGCAAATGGGGTTTTTCTTTTGATATGATTTACTTTCTTTTAATTTTCAGCGCTATTGGCCCGTTCTGGCTTTTAAAGGCGGTTTATAATACTGTTTTATCCAGGAAACCAGGCTGGAGATAAAGAGTAGTAAAAAGTTTGTAAAGTAATCAAGTTATAAAGTATGGAAAATAATACTCATATTGATTGGAAAAAATATGTAATTGTCTTTTTGTTTACGGTTGGACTTTTTCTAAGCGCCAGTTATGTCAGCAATTATTTTGGCAACAAGAAAATTGATCAATTGAAATTGATTCAAGATAAAATTTCTATCGATATCTTATCTTCCGAGACTCAATTTTCGTTACTCTCAGAACTTTCTTGTAAAAATATTTCTGATTCTATAATTTCTGGTGAGCTCGGCGAGCTAGGGCGTAAACTAGAATGGGGACAGGAAAATATAGGTATGACTGATACAGTTTCCTATTTGAAAAAATATTATTCTCTGCTAGAAATTAAAGACTATCTTTTAACAAAAAAGATTTCTGCCCGTTGTAATACAAAATCCGCATTTATTCTTTATTTTTATACCACCGCGGAAAATTGCAGTGAATGTGAAAAGCAGGGACTAGCCCTTTCAGCTCTCAGGGATAAATATCCGGAACTCCGCGTATACTCTTTTGATTATAGTATTGATCTTTCAGCTGTAAAGGCGATGCTTCAAATATACAAAATAGAAGATACAAAGCTTCCCGCATTAGTTATTGATGAAGACGTATTGACTGGTTTCCATAGTATAGACGAGCTTGAAATTCGCGTAAAAGAATCTTTCAAGCTTCAGGAAACGAAGCCGGAAGAGGCTGTTCCACAAAAAACTCAGTTATAAATCTTTTCTGGCGGACAAAACGAAGCCAGTGCCCGCAGGCGAAAAGCTTTATAACTGAGTTTTTTTAGTTTTCCACAGTTTCACCTTGACTATACCCCCTAGGGGTATATACTTTTAATAAATATTATGAAATATTTATTTACATCAATTTTAATTATTAGTTTCGTCGGGATAGCTATTTTGGGCTTTTCCATTTTTAATCATGGTATGAGTAACGCAGATTATAGCTGTGTCACCTCTCCAATAGATGGAACAGTATGTCCGACCAATATTGTCGCTATGACTTTAGACCATATCTCTACCCTGCAGGCGCTTACAATATCAGTAACGCCATTAGTTTCCAGTTTGCTATTATTACTCGCGTCTTTGCTTCTCATTTTATTTTTGGTATTTATATTTTATAAATATTTGTTATATCCAAAACTTGAATTGTTATTCCAGCGTTTTAAAAGTCTGGTATTTAATTTTTTGTATAGTCAACGAAAGATTATTTCTTGGCTTTCTCTTTTGGAAAATAGTCCCTCTGTATCATAAAGAACATCTCAAAATACCTTCTTTTTATTAGATTTTTTGAGATGCGAAAATCCTTAGTCGAGGATTTTTTAATCATTTAATACTTAAACTTTATGAAAACAAAAACCATTATTTCTATTCTTATTGTAATTTTCTTTATCGCAGGGCTCTATATCTGGGGTTATTCTACTAAAGGCGGTACAGCTAATTCTGTTCAGGATGCTCCAACTCTAAATATTTCCAATGGTTCACTTGTTGCTGCGGAAAAATTTTATGATTTTGGCGCAATCTCGATGAAAAACGGGGAAGTGGCCAAAGAATTTACAATAACTAATCCTAACGACGGAGATATTATTCTAAGCAAGGTATTGACTTCTTGTATGTGTACAAACGCGTATATAGTAAGACCAGATGGCAGTATGAAAGGTCCATTTGGTATGGCTGGACATGGAGCTTCTTCGATTGACGAAGTTATAAAGGCCGGAGAAAATCGAATTGTTCGGGTAATCTTCGACCCTAATGCTCACGGACCAGCCGGTATTGGGAACATAGACAGATTTATTAGTCTAACAGATACCTCAGGCAATACGCTTCAACTTGAAATAAAAGCATTGGTAACTCCATAATAATTATGAAAAAAATTACAACAGTATTAATAATCATAGTTCTTGCCATTGTTGGCATAGTTATTTTGAAGAACAGTTCAGTAACTGCTTCATTTATCTGGGACTTAAGCAACAAAGGCGCATGGCTTTTGCCTCTCGTTTTAATTTCTGCGCTTCTTGATAGCGTGCATCCATGTTCATTCTCCATTCTTCTGATTACTATTGCATTTCTGTTTGGTATACAAATGACCAGGAAAAAAATTCTTCAGATAGGCGGAATATACATTGCCGGGATTTTTACGGCCTATCTTTTAATTGGTCTCGGTATTTTAAAAGTTTTGCATCTTTTCAATACCCCGCACTTTATGGGGAAATTAGGTGCAACTCTTTTAATTGTGTTTGGAATTATAAATCTGGTAAATTATCTTTTTCCAAAATTTCCAATCAAATTCAAAATTCCATCAGTTTCTCATACGGCAATGGGAAAGCTAATGGAAAAAGCTTCTTTTCCAGCATCTTTTGGCTTGGGTCTGTTGGTTGGTATTTGTCAATTTCCATGTATGGGTGGTCCATATCTTATGGTAATTGGATTATTGCGTGATCAAGTTACATATTTTAGCGGTTTTGGTTACTTAGTACTCTATAATTTAATTCTCATCATACCTTTGGTGACAGTACTTTGGATAACGGCTGATAAAATAATTGTTGATAAAATGCAGGAATGGAAAAAAACAAATATGCAAGGAGTGCGATTTTGGGCCGGCCTTGCTATGATTATTATTGGTATCTTAATCTTTTTTATCTAAAATTATGAATAAATTTTTGAAAGAATATTCTCTTCAGATGAGTATAGTTGTTACTGCTCTTGTTTTTGCCGGCGCTTGGATATATACGGCGGGGTTGAAAGATAGAATGCAACAAAAAGCGAATGTTGCGGTAAATCAGGATGAAGCTTTAATGTCTGGATTAGAAGAATCTGTTTTACCTTCGGAAGGCGTTATATTGCCAGTAGTATGGGGAGACCTTGGAAAAAAATTAGCTGATACTGGCATAATAGACGAAACTAAATTCAAAGCTATTTACGAACAAAGGGGAACCTTTACTGATGAATATAAAAACTTACTTCTTGGGGAAAACAACGGCAAGTTAAAAATAACCAAAGAAAATTCCGGTTATTTATTAAATATGCTTTGGGCTCTTGGTTTAGCAAATAAAAATTCTATTTTAGAGACAGGTGAAATGATGAATCCAATATATGGCGGAGCGCAAAATTTTGCTTCTACTGGCGGCTGGAATTTGGCTAGAGGAAATGCAATGGATCATTACAGTATGTATAAATTGTTTATTTTGACACCGGAACAGCAAGCCCTGGTGGAAAAAATATCTATGGGTATTTATAGACCATGTTGTGGCAATTCAACTCATTTTCCTGACTGCAATCACGGAATGGCAATGTTGGGACTTCTTGAACTTATGGCTTCGCAAAATGTGAGCGAACAAGATATGTGGAAAACTGCTCTAGTAGTTAATTCTTATTGGTTTCCTGATACATATATGACTATAGCGACTTATATGCAAAATAAAGGAATTGAATGGAAAGATGTGAGTGCGCAAGAGATACTTGGAGCCGATTATTCCAGCGCAAGAGGATATCAAAACATAGCTTCTCAAATTGTTGTGCCAAAACGACAGCAAAATGGATGTGGAATTTAGTAAAAAATTATAAACTTAATTAATAAAAAATATTATGACAACAGAACATAAAGTTATTGGAGGAATTATAATACTAACATTGGTTATTATATTCGGTAGCGTGTGGTTTTCCAGTAAACAAGCGGTAGAAAATAAAGATAGACTCAGTAAACCCATGATGGGAGAAAAAATGGCAGATGAAGGTGCACAGCATGTCAAAGAAGGAGAATCACATGAACCATATAATTCAAATCCCCCGACTTCTGGTCCGCATTGGGCCGATGTGGCAGGACCTGGGATAAAAGACGAGTTTATTCCTGACGAACTTGTTCTTCACAGTATGGAACATGGCGCGGCGGTCGTGTGGTATAGGGAAGGATTGGATTCAAATGAAGTAGATAAAATTAAACAAGCATTTAATGATTCTTCTGGAAAGAAAATAATATTAGCTCGCGAAGATCTTGATGTGCCAGTCGCTTTAACGTCATGGGGCTATCTTTTGAAACTTCAGACAATCGATGAAGCAATGATTAAAGAATTTATTGAAACAAATAACGATAGGGCACCAGAGGAGGCGCCTATTTAATGAATTGTTCATCCACAGCTCTCGATTTGACATATAGGGTATAGGGGTATATAGTATAAGTAAGGTCGAAATTTATACATTAATTTATAAAATTTATGTTGGATCAAAAATTAAAAAAGAAAGCGCTTCACAGAGCAAGAATAATTCGTGGTCAAATTGAAGGCTTAATAAAAGCGATAGAAGAGGAAAAGTATTGTATTGATTTAATAACACAGTCGAGATCAGTGCAACTCTCTCTAAAAAGTATGGATAGAGTTCTTTTAGCAAATCATCTTGGCAGTCATGTAAAGCATATGCTTAATGATACAAAACAAGAAGGTAAAGCAATTAAAGAACTTGTAAACCTATACGCATTATCAAATAAATAAAACAAAATTATATGATGTATGGAATATATAATGGTTATGAAGGATGGGGTGTGGAGAATATGATGGGTTTTTGGGGAGGTGGTATTTTGATGATTTTATTTTGGGCCATAGTTATTTATTTTATTGTTTGGCTTGTTCGCAATAACAAGGCAAATGGAAAGGATAGTAATAAAGCCCTCGATATCTTGAAAGAAAGATATGCAAAAGGCGAGATAGATAAAAAAGAATTTGAAGAAAAGAAGAAAGAATTAAATGATTAATTATAGTTTAATATATAAAATTTATGGAATTTGATTATACCTTAACTACAACTAAAACTTTTGACCAGACAGTTAAAAGAATACAAGATGAAATTGCCAAAGTCGGCATGCGGGTTTTATACATTCATGACGTTCAAAAAACTTTAGCCGAGAAGGGCTTTGAGAGAGAACCGTTTAAGATTGTCGAGTTTTGTAGCGCGAAATTTGCCAACGAGTTTTTGAATAAGGATATAAAAATCGGTCTTTGTCTGCCATGCAAGATAAATGTATACACCAAAGACGAACAGACTTTTATTTCTGGTATGCGTCCAATTGTTCTGCCACAGTTTTTCCCGCAGGCCGATTTAGGAGAAAGGCCCAAAGAAATTGACCAAATCATTCAAAACATTATCAATAACGCGATAAATTAACTATTTATGTTTAATATTTTTAAAGAAAAATGTCCAGTTTGCAAGATGGAACTAGAAAAAGGAAAAGATTATCCCGAAGAGTTTGGTAAAAAGTTTTGTTCGGAAAATTGCAAGGAAGAATATAAAAAGCAACCTGTTCGAGAACATTCACAGCATTCTGGTAGTGGATGTTGCCATTAAAAGCGAAGTCCCGTACCGAAGCGAAGCTTCTGGTTCGGGGGTCTAAAAAATTGAAAATTGAAAATTGATTATTAACCATTTAAATTAGAATTATGGAAAAATTATCACTAAAAAAATATGGCTGGAAATGTGTTTTGGGTTCAGAAATAATTTATTTTGTTTGTCTCTTGGGGGGTTTCTTAACTTTGCGTTCTGTCGAGGCTACGAAATTGCATCATACATTCTTCGAAATATTTCCTGGATTTACGTGGATCACTGTTGGAAGCGTGATACTCGGGGCCATTTATTTCTTTGTTTTCGCTTGGATCTTCGCTTCCTATTTTGTTTGGATGCATAATTCAAGTTTGGTTGAAATAAAAAAATAAAATTAATTTATAAAATTTAGAATGATAAGCATATGAATCACGATAATCACAGTTCTAAAGCGATGTGGTGGATGATGATTCCCTGTCTTCTTTTGGTGGTAGTCATACTTTTAGGTGAGGGAAAATTGGCTTCATTTAGATATCTATGGCTTGTCATACTTGGTATCTGTGTGATCCCTCATATATGGATGATGCTTAAGGGACATAGAAGACATGGAAAAAATGATGAATAATAATATCACAAAACCCATTCTGTACGGAATACTTGCAAGCACAATCTTGCTAGGAGTTTATTTTACAATACTCACATTGGTATCCGACTGGAGTTTTACACAAGATCAATTTGCACGTTATTGGTATTTTGTTGTGGGTTTAGCAATGGGTTTTGGAATTCAGATTGCATTGTACCAGCATATTAAAAGTCTAGTACATGGCGGCCAAGGCATGGGCAAAGTAGTTGGTGTATCTGGAACTACTTCCACCGCTGCTATGATTTCTTGTTGCGTGCATTATTTAGTAAATCTGATACCTGTACTTGGGGTAACTGGACTTGTAACATTTGTTGCGCAATACCAGGTTGAATTGTTTTGGGTTGGTCTAACTTTTAATATATTCGGTATCGGGTATATGGCAAGTAGAATTATTGGATTTAAAAAACATCTGTAGACACTTAGGAATTGAAAATTTCCGGCATAGGCGGTGTGGCAAGAAGTTTTACTTGGCAATTCAAATAAAATTATATGAAAAAAGAGACATACAAAATTCACGGGATGCATTGCGCCAGTTGTGTTATTACCATTGAAAAAGCACTTTCAAAAACGAATGGAGTGCATTCTGCTTCAGTCAATTACGCCACAGAATCAGCTCTGATTGAATTTGATGAAAATATTATTTCTGAGCTAGATCTTGCCAAGGTTGTGGATGGAGCAGGGTATCATCTTATTATTTCTAATGATACCAAAGTTGATTCTCTTAAAAAAAATGAAATGACTACCGGTGAAAATAGTGAAACAGTTTCAATAAAAGTTTTGGGTATGGATTCACCACATTGCGCTATGGTTGTGGAAGAAGCCATAAAGAAGTTGTCAGGCATAAAAAATACGGATGTTGATTTTTCAAATCAGCGGGCGAAAGTTGTTTTTGATTCCCCTTTGCTGAATATTGACGCTATTTTGAAAGTCATTCTTGACGCAGGTTATAAACCAATCAAAGAAGAAGGCGAGGCAGAAGAAATTTTAGATAAAGAAAAAATTGAAAGGAAAAAACAGCTAAAAACACTGAAGAGTAAGCTAATTATTGGTGGTATTCTTTCTGCTTTTATATTTTTGGGCAGTTTTCCTGAATGGTTTTCTTTTGTCCCTAAAATTGTAAACAATAATTTGGTACTTCTTTTGTTGACGACACCAGTGCAGTTTTGGGTAGGTTCTCAATTTTATAGCGGACTAAAGCTTCTTTTTAAATATCGCGCGGTTGATATGAATACTTTGATTGCTATTGGAACGTTGGCGGCATATTTTTACAGTGTGGTGGTGACGGTTTTTCCCTCCTTTTTTATAAAAGGAGGCATAACACCGGCAATCTATTTTGATACATCGGCTATCATTATAGTTTTGATTCTTTTGGGAAAATATTTTGAAGTTTTAATGAAAGGAAGAGCTTCAGAGGCTATAAAGAAATTGATTGGTTTACAACCGAAAACCGCGAAAATTCTGCGAGATGGCAAAGAAATTGAAATATCAATATCAGAAGTGCAAGTTGGAGATTTAATAGTTGTCCGACCGGGAGAAAGGATTCCAGTGGATGGAAAAATAGTTGAGGGAGAATCGGAAATTGATGAATCAATGATTACCGGGGAATCAATGCCGGTCCATAAAAAAATAGATGGCCTTGTTATCGGTAGTACTATAAATAAATTTGGTGCTTTTACTTTCCGTGCGACCAAGATTGGTAAGGACACGATGCTCTCGCGAATTATTAAAATGGTAGAGGAGGCACAGGGTTCTAAAGCGCCGATTCAACGATTGGCTGATATTGTTTCTTCTTACTTCGTTCCGGCCGTATTTATCATAGCTGTTCTGAGTTTTATTATTTGGTTCATTTTTGGACCAAATCCTGCTTTTACATTTGCTCTCATTAATTTCGTAGCAGTTTTGATAATTGCTTGTCCTTGTGCTTTAGGGCTTGCTACCCCCATGGCTATTATGGTTTCTTCCGGTAGTGCTGCTTCTCGAGGTATCTTAATTAAAGATGCAGCTTCCCTTGAAATTGCTAATAAAATAAATACAGTAATTTTGGATAAAACAGGCACCCTAACTCAAGGGAAACCGCAACTGACCGATATTATTGCGTTTAATGCCAGCCGACAAACAGAGATTCTTACCTTGGCTGCTTCTTTGGAACAGCGTTCAGAACATTCTTTGGCGCAAGCCATATTGCAATATGCGGTAAGCCTTGATCAAAAATCTTCACACCCACTCGATAAAATTATCATAGATGAGGCGATAAAAGAAAAAATTGAACTGTATAGATTGGAAGATTTCAAAGCTATTTCCGGAAAAGGCCTGAAGGGATTTTTGCAGATTCAATCCCAAAAAGTTGAGGCATACTTGGGAAACCGGGCTTTGGTTGCAGATCTTGGATTGGATGTTTCTTCTTATGAAAATAATATTAGTAAACTTGAAAACGAAGGCAAGACTGTGATGATTCTAGTGGTTGATAAAATTGTTAGAGGCGCACTGGCCGTGGCCGATGTGTTGAAAAAAGAATCAATTGAAGCAATACAAGCACTCAAAAAAAATGGCATAGAAGTTTGGATGCTTACAGGGGACAATGACCGCACAGCTAAAGCTATAGCTTCTCAAGTAGGCATAGATAATGTGATGAGTGAAGTATTACCGGATAAAAAGTCAGAAAAAGTGCGCGAGCTTCAAGAACAAGGAAAAATAGTGGCAATGATTGGAGATGGGATAAACGACGCTCCAGCGCTTACTCAAGCAAATATCGGCATTGCCATGGGTGAAGGTACAGATATCGCTATGGAATCAGCCAACATTACTTTGATAAGAGGTGATTTAATGCTTATTTTTGAAGTAATAAAAATTTCAAAACGAACGATGAGAATAATAAAGCAGAATCTTTTCTGGGCATTTTTCTATAATATTGCCTTTATTCCCGTTGCCGCTGGCGTTCTCTATCCGTTTTTTGGAATTCTACTTAATCCGATTTTTGCCGCTGTGGCTATGGCTTTTAGTAGTATCAGTGTTGTCTTCAATTCCTTGAGATTAAGAAGAATATAAGCGATGAATTCCTTGTTTACTGACAGATGATTATTTGTAAAAGAATATAAAATTTGATAGTATACAGGAATTATAAGCCGGCATAGCTCAGTTGGTAGAGCGCCACTTTTGTAAAGTGGATGTCGAGGGTTCAAATCCTTCTGCCGGCTCATTATTCTATACCTTCTTCTTCTTTTATTCTATGTTTTATTGCTCTAATCTTATGTCTATATTCTGAAATTATTTTTAAATATTTTGAAACTTCTTTTTTTTCTGCTGTTTCATCTGAAGTATCTTTTCTAAATTTCTTAAATCTAGTTTTTATTTCTTTTGCTAAAATAGTACTTTTATTTTTTATAAAACTTGAAGATTTAATGAAGAATCTAAGCATTATGAAAAGGGTTACATAACTTAATTTTTTAGTACCCTTAGAAGCCAGATATTTTATTTTTTGCAAATCTGGAACAAAAGGATGCGAATGTTGTGTTTTTACAACCAAACCATTTTTAACAAGTACAAGCTCACGCCATACCATTATAATGATACCGGCTAGTGATAAGAAAAATAAAATTAAGGGTAAATACATAATATTTTTATATTGAATAACGTATTACTTCTTTTATCTTTGCCTTGTTTTTGTCTAAGAGTCCGCTTATTGTTTCCTCTCCGTTTTTTATAAATACTTGGTCCAGCAAGGTCTTCTCTTTGAAATAGGTATTTATCTTGCCTTCCAATATTTTTTTCTTTATTTCTTCCGGTTTGTCAACGCCGGCAATTTCTTTTTGGAAAATTTCACTGATTGTTTTTTTCACATTCTCGGTTATCTCACTTTGGAAAATATATTCTGGTTTCATGGCAGTGATGTGCATAGCGATATCTTTGGCCAATTCTTCATTTCCGCCCTCTAGAGAAACAACAACAGCAATCTTATTATTATGTACGTAATTTCCCAAAACATTTCCTTTTATTTCATATACATCACCAAGTTCTATTTTTTCTCCAGTTTTCTGAATGACAAGATCAATCATGCTTTTTGCTTCCTCTTTCATCTTTTCTATGCCTTCTTTCATGGCTTTATCTCCCAAATTAGAAAGTAAAGTTACAAAGTCTTCATTTCTGGAAACAAAGTCAGTTTCACAATGAAGGCTAACTAAGATAGATTTTTTTCCTGTCTGTCCAGGCAAGTTTTCTACTTTAATACAGACTCTTCCATCTTTGGTTTCGCGACTTGCTTTTTTCAAGGCGATATCTGAGCTTGTCTTTTTTAGAATAGCCAGAGCTTTTTTCATATCTCCTTCAGCTTCTTCTAGTGCATTTTTACACTGCATTACGGAGATGCCTGTCTCATCTCTAAGTTCTTTTATCAACTTAGTAGTTATATCTTTAGACATATTGTTTATTTTTCTTTGACGGATAAAGACATTGAGCCTTTTTTATAAGCATCAGCGATAGAAGCAGTAAAAAACTTGATGGACAATATGCCGGAATCATTGCCGACTATCGGATAATTTATGTCTTTGATATTTGAATCGGAATTTACCAATGCCACGACAGGCACATCTGATTTTTTGGCTTCTGTGGCAGCTATGTGTTCCGCCTTTGGGTCAATGACAAATAAAGCGTCAGGAGTCTTTTTTAAGCTGATTAAACCCCCGTAATACTTTGAAAGCTTTTCCATTTTTTTAGCCATAACTACTCGCTCTTTCTTTGTATATTTTTCAAGTCCGCCCTCTACGCTTTCTTTATTATATTTTTCAAGTTCAGTAATTCTTTTTTTTATTTCTGTAAAATTACTCAAGGTGCCTCCGATCCAGCGTATATTCACATAAGGCATATTTAAATTTGACGCTTCATTTTTTATTATATCTCTAGCCTCGGGTTTTGTACCGACGAAAAGAATAATTTTATTTTGAGCGCCTAGATTTTTAACAAATTCCATTGCTTCTTCAAGCATAACGCTTGTTTTTTCAAGATCTATTATGTCGCTATTATTTTTGGTGGCATATATATATGAAGAAACAGAAGGATGTCTTCTTGATTTTCCATAGCCATAATGCGCCCCCGCCTCGAACATTTTTTCTATGCTTGTGGAAACACTCGCATTTCTATTTTCTACCTTCTGTGGCTTCAGGCTCGTAGTTTGTGGCTTCAAGCTTGTAGTTTGCATAAGGGTCATTCTAGCAAAAGATTCGCATTTTTGCAACCGAGCTATTAATAATAGAGAGTTTTATAACTTTGACCAAAAGACTTTTTTCGGTTAATATGAAGGAATGAGACAATCTAAACTTTTTACTAAGACTAAGAAAGAGGTTCCAACCGACGAAATGTCAAAAAATGCGGAACTGCTTCTTCGTGGAGGCTTTATTCATAAGGAAATAGCCGGGGTATATTCATATTTACCTCTTGGCTTGAGTGTTTTAAATAAAATTGAAAATATTATTCGTGAGGAAATGAATGCCATTGGCGGACAGGAAATTGTTATGACCGCACTTCAAAACCCGGAACTTTGGAAAAAAACTGATCGCTGGGATGATCAAAAAGTAGATATCTGGTTCAAAACAAAATTAAAAAATGATACAGAACTTGGTTTAGGATTTACTCACGAAGAACCTTTAACTAACATAATGAAAAATTATATAAGTTCCTACCGGGATTTGCCGTGCTATGTTTATCAATTTCAAACAAAATTTCGCAACGAAATTCGCGCAAAAAGTGGAGTGATGCGCACTCGGGAGTTTATGATGAAAGACCTTTATTCGTTTTCCAAAGATGAAAAAGAGCATAATGAATTTTATGAAAAATCAAAAGAGGCTTACAAAAATATTTTTAAAAGAGTAGGCATAGGGCATCTAACTTACATCACTTTCGCCTCAGGCGGATCTTTTTCAAAATTTTCTCATGAATTTCAGACAGTTAGTGCTACGGGGGAAGATACAATTTATATTAATGAAGAAAATAATGTTGCTGTCAATAAAGAAGTTTGCGATGATGAAGTTATTTCTAGTCTTGGTTTGGAGAAGAATAAATTAGTTGAAAAAAAAGCAGTGGAAGTTGGAAATATATTTACCTTGGGAACTCGTTTTTCAGATGCCCTAGATTTGACTTATCAAACAGAAAAAGGGGATAAAAAGCCAGTATTTATGGGTTCTTATGGTATCGGACCGGCCCGTCTGATGGGTGCTGTGGTAGAGGTATTAGCCGATGATAAAGGTATAATATGGCCGGAGTCTATTGCTCCCTTTAAGGTACATCTTCTGTCTCTAGGTGAAGAAGAAAATGTTAAAAAACAAGCGGAATATGTTTATGATACTTTAATGAAAAAAAATATTGAAGTGCTTTTTGACGACAGAAAGGGAATATCCCCGGGTGAAAAATTTGCTGAGGCGGATCTTTTAGGTATGCCTTATCGGGTAGTTATTTCTGCTCGAAGTATGAAAGATAACGGTATAGAAATAAAAAAACGCAACGAAGAAAAAGGACAAAGTGTCTCTTTAGAAGAATTATTAAAATTACTAGCGTCTAATCACTAGAACCCAACAGCTAATTATTTAATGTTTGATAAAATTTACAAATTAATTTCAAATGACATTGGCATAGATTTGGGTACCTCAAATACTTTAGTTTATTTGAAAGGGCACGGCATTGTCATTAATGAACCTTCGGTGGTAGCGGTAAATATTAAAACTAACCAAATTCTGGCAGTAGGTGAAAAAGCGAAAGAGATGCTTGGACGAACTCCCGGACATATCAAAGCAGTTCGTCCGCTGGTGGATGGCGTCATCTCAGATTTTGAAGTGACAGAAGAAATGCTTTCATATTTGATAAATAAAGCAGATAAAATATCTAAAAAATTTACCAGACCAAGAGTCTTAATCGGTGTTCCGTCTGGTACCACTAATGTTGAAACGCGCGCTGTTTATGATGCTGCTCGTTCGGCCGGCGCGCGAGAAGTATTTTTGGTAGAAGAACCAATGGCAGCAGCTATCGGTATTAAACTTCCCATCAGAGATCCTGTTGGCTCTATGATTATAGATATCGGCGGTGGCACAACAGACATCGCAGTAATTTCTTTAGGCGGAATTGTTAAATCAAAAAATTTGAAAGTGGCGGGTGACAAATTAAACAATGATATTATTACATACATGCGGGATGAATTTAAAATTTTAATCGGTGAAACTACGGCTGAAATGGTTAAAATAGTTATCGGTTCCGCTCTTGCTGGAGAATATATGGAAACAGAAGTACGTGGACGCGATTTATTAACGGGCTTGCCTCGCGAAGTAGTGGTAACGGATTCCGATATTCGTGAAGCATTTTCCGCCTCAATCAAAGAGCTTATAGAAGGGGTGAAAGACGTATTGGAAACAACACCTCCTGAAATTCTATCTGACATAATGCATAGAGGGATTACTCTTTCCGGGGGCGGAGCATTATTACCGGGACTTGGAGAACTCTTGCAGAATGTTCTTAAAATTCCTGTTTATGTGATAGATGATCCGCTTACGGCCGTGGCTCGAGGCACGGGTGTTATTTTGGATGATATTTCCTCCTATGATGAAGTTTTGATTTACAATCAAGATGAGTTACCTCTTAGATAAAAAAATAAAAAGAAATAAATTTTTCAAATATATACTTTTTATCATAGCTTTATTTATTTTAATTTATTTTAGATCTGGTATTTTTTATGGACTTTCTTATATTTCCAGCATCGTTTTTCGTCCTGTTTTGATTTTAGGAAATAATGTTGGTGAAAAATTATCAAATACTGGTTCTTATTTTTATTCTAAAAACTCTCTTCTCTTGGAAAATGAAAATTTTAAATTTAAATTAAAAGAACAAGAAGCAAAAATATCAAATTATAATTCCATTTTGGATGAAAATTTAAAGATTAAAGAAATTTTAGGACGCAAACAAGAGAAAACTAATATGGTTCTAGCTAGTATTTTATCTAAACCCAATCAATCTCCTTACGATACACTCATTATTGATGTGGGTGTGAAAAATGGAATATTGTTAGGACAAAAAGTTTTTGCCTTAGGGAATATACCAATTGGATATATCGCTGAAATTTACCCAAATTCCGCCAAAGTTATTTTGTTTTCGAATCCGGGAGAAAAAACAGAAGTCATAATTTCTGGAAGGGACACCTTTATGCAAGTGATCGGGCGGGGCGGAGGAAATTTTGAAATGATTTTGCCGAGGGATTTTATTTTGGAAAAAGGGACGGAAGTGGTTTTACCGGGTATCACGCCTTATACATTGGGAATAGTCCAGACGATTCTTTCCGACCCGCGCGACTCCTTCCAAAAAGCATTACTTGCCAGTCCGGTGAATATTTTTGAATTGAAATTTGTGGAAGTGGAACAGTAATGCAATTTAGAATTGAAAAAAAGTTGAAGAATAGTTTAGGGAGAGCAGGGGTGATTACTACATTGCATGGAGAAATAAAAACTCCAGCTTTTGTGCCTGTAGGTACAAAAGCAAGTGTCAAAGCTTTAACCCCCTCACAAGTGTCCGATTTAGGCGCGGAAGTTATATTAGGAAATACCTATCATTTGTATTTACAACCTGGGGATGAAATCGTGCGTGCAGCTGGCGGTATCGGCAAATTTATGAATTGGCCGGGTCCAACTATGACAGATTCAGGAGGTTTCCAAGTTTTTTCTTTAGGGGTTGCTTATAGTAAAGACCCCGAAGGAAAGCAAGCTTCCAACGGGGCAGGTATTTCTAAGGTAATGACTAAGGCTGACTTACTTCTTATTCCAGAACGTTTTGATGATAGCGATGCGCCAAGATTGGCTAAGATAGGACAAGATGGAGTTTCTTTTAAATCACATTTGGATGGAAGCATTCATTATATAACCCCCGAGAAATCAATTCAGATTCAACATAATCTCGGGGCAGATATAATTTTTGCATTTGATGAATGTACCAGTCCGGCTGAAGATTTGAAATATCAAGAAGAAGCGTTAGAACGTACTCATCGTTGGGCGGAACGAAGTTTGCGGGAACATCAAAAATTGCTGCTTTTTCACGGCTCGCACTCCAACCTGAATGTGGTAACTGAATCTAATATTGCGTATGCCGAAAAAAGCACAATTTTTGATGCTCTTAAAAAAACAGAAGAATATTCTTTAGAGGGTGTCTCGCAGACTGACGAGTCGAGAGGCAGCGCTAAGCCAGCAGGATTAGACAGCGACCCTATAAAGAATGATTCTTCTGTTTTTTCTTCAGCACTGTTCGGTATCGTGCAAGGTGGACGGGAAGAATTTTTGCGAAAAAAATCAGCAAAGATTATTGCAGAAACTAATGTAGATGGAAAATATTTTGATGGTTTTGGAATCGGTGGCTCGTTTGCCAAAGAAGATATGTCTTCGGCGGTAAAATGGGTGAATGAAATTTTGCCGGAAGACAAACCAAGACACCTGCTCGGCATAGGGGAGCCGGAGGATTTATTTATGGGGATAGAAAATGGGGTAGATCTTTTTGATTGCGTTGCGCCGACTCGCAATGCCCGCAACGGAACACTTTTTACTAAATACGGAAAAATAAATATAAGCAATGCAAAATATAAAAATGATTTTTCACCGATTGAAAAAGATTGTCAATGCTACACTTGTAAAAATTATACAAAGGCATACGTTTCCCATCTCTTTCATGGCAAAGAAATGCTGGCTGGAACTCTTGCTTCAATTCACAATTTATATTTTATTATTCATCTTGTAAATAATATTCGTCAATCAATACTTAATGATACGTTCCATGAATACAAAAAAGAATTTTTAAAAATGTTTAAGGGCAATCTCGGCTAAGGGGTACAGTATATCCTCCGTCGTCACTATTCCCCCAAATACCATCTGGCCCAGCAGATCTAATAGTATCCAAACGACAATCAGTAGGTCCCCCCTCTCTTTCATTTTCATCTAATGTATAAGGACTACCCCAAGGATCTCGCAACATATTATCAATACCCAATACCGTGCCAGCAGTAGCATTTTGTATTGCGGTTAAAGCACTTAACCATTGAGTATAGCAAGAATCACTAGTCGGAATATTTCTGATATCGCGACCTCTGCAAACACAATCACTACACCCACTGCCTGTTATTTCTAGTAAAGTTTTACCGCTTTCCCCTTGGGCGATTATTGCTGTTTTAACAAATTCATTCATTTCAATTTGTGCTTTTGCATATTTTGCTTTTGTTCTGGCGCTATTAAGACTTGATAAAACAATACTTGATAAAAGTCCTATAATGGCAACAACAACAAGAAGTTCTATTAGTGTAAAACCTCTACTGTTTTTGTTTTGTAAAATAAGTTTCATAATTATAAAGCTTATCGCAAGTCTTCAGGTCTAGGAGGATTTTGATATTCGGGTGTATTGGGAATATTTCCTCTAAAACCAGCTGGTGCTTCTGATGGCCCACTAAAAGCATTTAATGATAAAATAATTGTTATAATAATTACTACTACCACAAATCCTAAAAGAATATATAGTGCATGTTTTTCATTTTTAACAGAACCGCCGGAATATTTTATTACCCATTGGATCATTCTTGGAATTTCAGGATTTATTGGAGCTGAAGGAGTTTGTTGCTTTTGTTCAACATTTTTCATTTCAAATTCTTTAAGTGCCTTTTTTATTTCTAGATTTTCATTTAAATTCAAATCCTTATTCATAACAAAATTATATCACGCTAGCCAAAATTTACAAATCCCCCTTTGCATTTTTTTTAGATGCTGGTATAATTATTTTCACCTAAATGGCCAGGAAAAAAACAAAAAAACACAGCTTGCACCGACGCAAGGTGGGAAAGAATTGGAAGAAATTTTGGAAACTTGGAGTAGACGAATGGAATACGCAATTTTTTGGTGTGAATAAAGACGGCGACTTGACAGTTACAGAGGGTCATCATATTTATAATCTGAACGGACTGGCGCAAAAATATGGCACACCTCTGCAAGTTGTTTTTCCTTTTATGCTGGAGGACAGACTGAAAGATTTAATCGGATATTTTCAGGCCTATATGAAAATTTATGGATATAAAGGCAGGTTTTTCTATCACTATCCGATGAAAGTAAACCAAAATAAAGATTTTATTTTACCGCTTCTGTCAGAAGGGGCAAATTTAGAAGTGACATCCGCCAACGAACTTTGGCTGGTCAAAAAACTTTGGGAAGGAGAAAAATTTAATAATAAGATACGTGTCCTTTGCAATGGTCCCAAGACGCATCAATATTTGGATTTGGTGGAAGAATTGCGTTCCAAGGGCATGAATATAGTGCCGATTATTGAAAGTTCAGAAGAAATTGAAAGACTCATAAAATATAAAGGCGATATAGGAATACGAATAGATTTGGCTATTAAAGCTGACACGCATTGGGATAAAAGATTTGACCGTTTTGGCCTTTCAGAAAGAGAGGTGTTAGATTTGCCTAAAATGAAGAATCTGAAGATATTACACTATCATTTAGGTTCACAAATAAAGACTCAGAAAAGCATTCTAGAAGGTATAAAACACGCATTTAGCATTTATGTTGAATTGCAAAAAACCCATCCCAATCTGGATACTTTGGATATTGGCGGGGGATTTGGAATTCCATACGAGAAAAAGAAGTTTTATACGGCTAAATCTGTCTCCAGCAAAATAGTTAAAGTTTTAAAAAATTTGTCGGACAAAGCAGGCATAAAACATCCTAATCTTGCAGTTGAATGGGGTCAGTATATAGTTGCTCCGGCCCAAGTGACTCTATATAAAATTATTTCTAAAAAATATATTGATAAAGCGAATGCCAAAGCCTGGTATGTCATTGACGGTAGTTTTATAAATGATCTTAAGGATACTTGGGCCATACATCAGAAATGGCATATCATACCGGCAAACAATATGGACGGCGCTTTAAAAAGAGTTTGGCTGGCGGGAAGTAGTTGTGATTCTGATGATAAATATACTGCGGGAGGAGATTATATTCTTTTACCTAAAATAAATGAGGAAGATCAATACATTGCAATTCTTGATACCGGATGGTGCCAAGATGGTTTAGCTTCGCATCATTGTTTGCTTTCTCTGCCGGCAAAAATTATTGCTCAAGATGGAGAAATAAAAATTGCTCGCAAGCATGAGACGGCGGAATACATCGGCAAACTTTTTGGTTGGACTAATGGAGACCATAAGTAATAAAAAGTTATAAAGTAAAAAATGCAAAATAGAAATATTTTTTTTATTCTGGTAGTTATTGTTTTTTTGGTAATAGAATTTTTTTTAATAAAAAATAATTCTCCTAAAAATGTGGAAGTGAATCAAATTCACTTTGTAAAAATTGCGGGGAAAATTTTAAAAGTTGACCTAGCTTTAACCCTGGAAGAACAAGAGCAAGGTCTCTCGGGAAGAAATAAATTAAGAGAAGATGAAAGTATGTTATTTGTTTTTGATTATATAAACAAACATCCTTTTTGGATGAAGGATATGAATTTTGCTATAGATATTATCTGGATTGGGGAAAATTTGCGAGTGGTTTATATTAAAAAAAATGCTCAACCGGAGTCATATCCGGAGACTTTTTTGCCGAAGCAAGACGCCAAGTATGTTTTGGAGGTTTTGTCCCAATTTTCGGAAAAGAATAATTTAAAAGAAGGGGACAGGGTAGAATTTTTGCCCTCTTAGGGCTTGTCATTTCAGCCTTTAAGGAAATATCTATTTACAGTCACTTCAAACTGTTTTTATGTGTTGTTTTTTCTTGTTTTCCACTCGCCTAAATTATTTTTTGGAAGTATAATCACCTGATGGAAAAAGATTTTATTTTAGGCAAGAAGGAATTGAATAAAATTAAGAATGTCAGAAACCGTGAAGGAGAAATAATTCCTTTCAACATAAATAAAATCGCGGATGCGATATACAAAGCATTCGTCATGACCAATGAAGGAGAAAAAAAGGAAGCAAAAGACGTTGCTACCAGAGTCTTTCATAAATTAATTCAAATTAAAGTAAAAAGTAACGAAAAAAAGTTTATTCCGATGGTAGAAATGATCCAGGACCTGGTAGAAGCCGAACTTATGGACTTGGGATACCATCTTACCGCAAAATCCTATATTTTATATAGGTCCAAGAGAGCAGAACTAAGACGTGAAGTGGGTACTATTCCAACCGAGAGCAAGAAAATTTTTGATGAATCAAGCTCTTATTTCGTAAGTTCTTATGAAGAATTTATTTTTTACAGAACATATTCAAAATGGCAAGATGCTTTAGGCAGGCGTGAGACCTGGATAGAGACCATTGACCGCTTTATGGCTTATATGAAAAAAAATCTTGGCGATAAAATGTCTCAGAAAGATTATTCTGAAGTAAAGGAAGCAATTTTAAAACAAGAAGTTTGTCCATCAATGAGATTGCTTTGGTCTGCTGGAGAAGCATGTGATAAGACGAATGTCTGGGCTTACAATTGTTCTTATGTGGCGCCTTCTGCTTGGCAAGATTTAGGAGAGATAATGTACATCTTAATGTGTGGAGCAGGTTTAGGTTTTTCTGTTGAATCTGAAACTGTCCAAAAATTTCCGCAAATAAAAAGACAGACAGGGAAAAAACTTGCCACTCATGTGGTAGAAGATAGTAAGGAAGGTTGGGCGGACGCATTTGTCTTAGGTTGCAAAACTTGGGCTGACGGTTATGATATAGATTTTGATTTTAGTAAAATTCGTCCGTCAGGCTCCAGATTGAAAGTAGCTGGCGGTCGCGCTTCGGGGCCTCAACCGCTGATTGATCTTATCAATTTTGCCAAAAAGAAAATATTATCAAGGCAAGCAAAACGTCTTACTAACTTAGACCTTCACGACATAATCTGCCAAATCGGTCTGATTGTGGTGGCTGGAGGAGTCCGTCGCAGTGCCTTAATATCTCTTTCTGACATTGACGATGAGTCTATGCGTAAATCAAAACAAGGACAGTTTTGGATTGATAACGGACAACGTTCCATGGCCAATAACTCGGCTGTATATAGCCAAAAACCGGGAGCTTCGGAATTTTTGAATGAATGGATAGAATTAATAAAATCGGGCACCGGAGAGAGAGGTATATTCAATAGAGGCGGATTGATGACCCAACTTCCAAAACGTCGAATCGATAACTGGGAAAAAGCTGGTATTATAGACGACCAGAATGTTATTGTCGGCTTGCCGGGGTCAAATCCTTGCGGAGAAATCACTCTTCAATCCAAGCAATTCTGCAATCTTACTTCTATTGTAGTTCGCCCGGGTGATAATGCGGAAGATTTAAAAAGGAAAGTCAGACTTTCTACAATCTTAGGCACTTATCAAGCAACTCTGACCAACTTCGGCTATTTATCGAAAGAATGGAAAGAAAATTGTGAAGCAGAGGCGCTCTTGGGTGTTTCCATCACCGGGTATTATGATAATAAAACAATCAGAACAGAAAAAGTTTTAACAGAGCTTCGCGAGGAATCCATAAAAGTAAATAAAGAGTATGCCAAAAAATTCGGCATCAATTATTCTACTTGCATTACCACTATCAAGCCTCACGGCAACTCGGGCCAGCTCCTGTATGTCGGTTCCGGTATGCATCCATGGTATGCAAAATATTATATCAGACGTGTTCGTATTTCTACTAATGATCCTCTGTATCAGTTGATTAAAGACCAAGGTGTTCCTTTCAAAGCCGAAGTTGGATATTCTACCGCTAATTCAACTGTAGCCGTAGTTGAATTTCCAATTAAAGCGCCGGAAGGAGCTGTTACCCGCGATCAAGTTTCCGCCATAGATTTACTGAATGAATGGAAAAAATTAAAAATTAATTATATTGAACACAATCCTTCCGTTACTATTTATGTGGGCAATGATGAATGGATTAAAGTGGCAAACTTTATTTATGAAAACTGGGATATTGTCGGCGGACTTTCTTTCTTGCCCCGATCCGAACATGTTTACCAGCTTGCGCCGTACGAAGAGATTTCAAAAGAAGAATATGAAAAAAGAGTCAAGGAAATAAAACATATTGATTTTTCTAAACTTATTTATTACGAGCAAGAAGACAATACCATGGGTGCCAAAGAATTTGCTTGTGTTTCCGGAGTTTGTTCTATTGATGATGTTTTGGCTGAAGAAGCTCAAAAAGAAAAAGTGGAAGGTCTTTCCGATATCTAATTTACCCACACATTATATTAATACAATATGTGGGTTTACTTTTTATTTCTTTTATTTTATAATCTAATTGGTCCTGTATTGGATAGTTGCCCCTCACTGATTTTTAATTCAGTGGGGGGAGGAAAGTCCGAACACAGCGATCCCTTTTTCTAGGGTGGGAATAGTAGTGGGTAACACCCACATATAGCAATATATAGGTGCGAACAGAGACGTTTTGTGGTGAAAGCCCCAGAACATCCCCCACCAATTTTACGGTTGGTGGGGGATGAGTTCTACGGTAACGTAGAAAATGAAACGGCTAAATCCTTACTTCTGTGCAAGATCGTGTTCCCCACCCAGATTCTGGGTGGGGGGAGAATCGCTTGAGTCCTAGAGCAATCTAGGACCTAGATAAATAACTATCACCCTGAACTTTTTGTAAAGGGCACAGAATTCGGCTTATAGATACAAGACCAAAAATATGAAAAATCCTCTCGCAAGAGAGGATTTTTCTGTTGTACGGGGTAAAAACTTGCTTTTTTATTTAATATATGATATACTCGTTTTGTGAGTGTGAGGTTAGATTCATACTTATCGTAAACAACATAAGTGCCGCAAAGACCCGCCGCAAGGCGGGTTTTTTGTTATTGACTTTTGTATTGAACTATGATAGTATTCTAGGTAGAATAAAAGTAAGGAAATAAGAAAATGGAATATCCAGATTATTTCTATGATATTACGTTACCAGGTTTTCCTGGTAATAAAAAATATCAGAAAGAGCTTGCAGAAGCTCAAAAAGTGTTCTTATCAAAAATTATTTTAGCAAAAAGAATTCATCCTGATGCTAAAAAAATTTGTCTGAATTGTTTCACTCCAATTTTTGAGGTTGGAGGAAGGTGTCCTAATTGTGAAGAATGAAAAGCCCGCGGTTTAACCAAGGGCTTTTTTTATTATTAAATCTTGGTATAATTATATTGTAGGATAAAAATTCCGCACTGAATTACGGATTTTTGTTTATCAAAATGAGAAATTCAAAGAAAAAAAATAATAAAAAAGTTTTTGAAAAGATGAAGTTAAAACATCTTCTTATAGTGTTATTTTTTTTAGTCAGTGCTCTTTTGGGTATAGTTTATTATTACGGTTTAGATCCGGCTCTTCTGACCAAATTATCTTTTTATGAAAATTTAGCCAATCCTAATATTTATATTGTCAGAGTGCCGGAAGGTTTGCGTAAAGAAGAAATAGCGGAAATTATGGCGGACAGGCTTAGTTGGGACGAAAGCGAGAAAAATGATTTTGTAAATATCCACCTTGCTTTGAATAGTACTAATTTAGAAGGTCATTATTTTCCGAAGACTTACTTGATTAATAAAAATGAAAATCCGTCTGCGGTCAGCGCCACTATGTTTGATGAATTTTCCCAAAAAACGGCTAAAATTAAAAAGTCAAAAGTAGCTCAAATAATAAACGAAGATACAGCTATAAAAATCGCCTCTATTATTCAGCGTGAAGCAGGAGGAAAAAACGATATGAAGTTGATATCAGGAATTATCTGGAACCGTATTTTTGACGGCATGAAATTGCAAATAGATGCCACTTTGCAGTATGCCAAAGGCAGTGAAGAAAAAGGTTGGTGGGAACAAGTTAATCCAGAAGACAAAAAAATAAAATCTTCCTATAACACATATTTATATGAAGGTCTTCCACCGGGAGCCATTGCTAATCCCGGCGTGGATGCTATTTTTGCCGCCTATAATCCTCAGAAAACAAACTGTCTATTTTATCTGCATGACAAAAACAGGAAAATTCACTGCGCGGTAACATATGAAGAACATAAGAAAAATATTGAGAAATACTATTAGTAAAAAGCATAAATAAACAGATACTAAGAATTATCCCTATTTTTATTGGAGATATTTAAAGGACATAGTAATGTCCGATAGAATAATTTATGTCCTTTATAGCAAAAAAGAAAAAAAATTTTTTGCTTTTTTGTCCTATTAAATTATTTTACGGACATATAAGCTTGACATTATATTTTCTATATGTAATATATCTATTAGCAAAAATAATTATTAAAATAATGAGCGAAGCGAATATATTTAAATAACCCCGTTAAATAACTTTTGCAAAGCAAAAGTTGAAATCTAAAAGATTTCATTTAACAGGGTAATGATTTTTATAGTCACTTTACTCCTTAAAAATCAATTATGAAAAACATTAAATCAAAAGTCTTATCATTCGCTATCGTTTTGTTTTTGCTTCTTTCTTTTGGCAGTTTGAATACTTCAATAGCCCAAGCTGTTGAAGCTCAGCCTGTTTGCACTCTTGAACAAATATCCGGCAGAACCATTGTTGACCTTACTCCTTATAACGGATTACGTTCAGATTCGGATGAAGCGGCTGCTACAGGAGGACCGTTTGCTACAGTATTAGTAGCAGGAACATATGATGTAACCTTGCAGTCTTATGATAATCATACAGAGAAAAATCAAATCCAGCCAAATGAACAGTGGTATCTTATTTTGAAAGATATAGGAGATAGCACTATTGCCACCACTTCTGCCATTAGTGATTTACCTGACGATATAGACAACTTGACAGAAATCGTGGATACAAATTTTGTTTTAACGAGTTCTGTTACATCAGCCACAACCTATCATGATGCTTATCCAGATTCTACTAGTGCAAATAGTATCCGTCCTGTCTGTGCAGCCTTTGATTTAGTTCTTCCCCCAACCGCTACCATTGAAGCTGTAAAAATTATTTGTCCGACCGAAGATCTACTTCCGAATTGGGGAGCAGGTGGAGAAGACATAACATCCGATACTGCAAGTGCTTTTTTGGAAGCTAATCCGACTTGTTATACTGAAGATTGGACATTTGAATGGGCTCCAGACAGTACGGTAAATCCAGGCAACCAGACAGAAACGGGAGGTGAGGATTGGACTGCTTTCACTTCTAGCGCTACAGTTCCAGCAGGAGCCTTAATCTGGGTTCGCGAACAATTCAATAGTGATTACATTTCATTTAGCGGAGACACTACCGAACCCCGAGATGAAGATGTTTCCGCGGAATTTTACTGCAGTAACGATGTATTAAATTATGATAACTATGATTTTATTGACCCGGTAGAAGCAGACCAGACTTACTACTGCGTAGGATTCAATGCGCCGATAGAACAACCGACAACAAATCCGCAATGTTCCGATGATGTTGATAATGACGGGGATGAACTTATAGATTCTGCCGACCCAGGCTGTCATAGTGATGGGAATGCAAGCGATACAGAATCATATGTTCCTAGTGACAATGATGAAACGGATGAAGATGATGACGGTGGCGGAGGTGGTGGCGGGGGAAGTGGCAGCCATACGCGATGTTCCGATAAAAAAGATAATGACGACGATGGATTAGTAGATAGCGCTGACCCTGGATGCCATTCTGACGGTAATGCAAGTAATGCTGACTCATACGTTCCATCTGATAGTGACGAACAAAATGGAGGTCAAGTGCTCGGCGCTCAGACTTCCTGCGGTATTTATGTTGATAAATATCTGCGCAGGGGTTATAAAAACGACGCAGAGGCGGTTAAAAAAGTACAGCTATTTTTGAATGATTACTTGAAATTAAAATTAGAAGTAGACGGAATCTATGGGTCTAAAACCGAAGAAGCGGTAAGGGTTTTCCAGATTTTGCACAAAGATAAGATTTTAACCCCATGGGGTGTTACGGCTTCTACCGGCATATTCTATCTGACCACTCAAACCGAGGTGAATAATATTATGTGTCCGGATTTGAACTTGCAAATTCCAAGCAACTTGATTAACTTTACCGCTAGTATGATTAATTGAATACTATTTCCTTAAATAGCTTAAAATTCTGATGAGAATCAGCCTTTTTGGCGTTGTTAATTTGCGAGTATAATTTCTAAAGGACATAATATAAACATGTCCGATAAAGCATTGATGTTCGATAGAAAATGATAAAATTATTTTAGCAATGGGGATTTTTGTATTTTGAAGTTATACACATGTTGTATATGTTTTTGGTTTTTTTTGCTTACTTTTTGGTTGCTTTTTGATATAATAAACACCATATTATTAATAATTAATTATAAAAATTATGACTAAGAAAACTTTTTTTATTCTTTTTGTAGTCTTGTTTCTTACCGGTATTTTAACCAGTAATGCAAATGCGAATCATTCATGGAATGGATATCACTGGGCCCGTACAGGGAATCCATTCACCTTAAAACTGGGAGATAATGTCTCTTCCTTGTGGGATAACTATCTTGGAGTTGCATCAACTGATTGGACTCTGTCATCGGTTTTAAATACTACTATTGTATCTGGACTTGGAGGTAAAAATTGTAAACCATCTGCCGGTCGAGTTGAAGTCTGTAATAAGAAATATGGAAATAATGGCTGGCTTGGTATAGCGCAAATATGGGTGAATGGTAGTCATATTACCCAAGCTGTTACAAAAATGAACGATACCTACTTTAATCTAAAAACTTACAATACCCCGGCATGGAAACAATTTGTGGTTTGCCAAGAAATTGGGCATACGTTCGGACTAGACCATCAAGATGAAAACTTTAGTAACGCGAACTTAGGCACTTGTATGGATTACACTAATGACCCTGACGGTACTATTAGGGGACAAATGGATAACAAACATCCCAACCAACATGATTACGATATGCTTGAAACAATTTATGCGCATCTAGACAGTTTTAGCACTCTTCTTGGTAAAATTGGGAAAACCCCTTCTGCATCTATATTGGTAGAAAAAGTAGACGATAACATTGATATTTCAAATTCGTCAGAATGGGGTAAGGTTATAAGAAAAGGGAGTGATGGACGTAGCTCTCTCCATGAACGTGACTTAGGTAAAGGAAACAAGGTATTTACCTTTGTTATCTGGGCGGAATAGAATATTTTTAGTTTAAGCAAGGACTGTCCTTGCTTAGCTCAAATAACTTCATAGATATTTATACTTTGCTTTTTAAGTTTTAAGAGATGATTCGTAGATATTTATTGTTTTTACTTATCCACACAAACTCTTGTGCTTATTTGCAGTATAGCATATAATTTAAACCAAAGGTACCCATATTTGGGTACTAACAGAGTATACAATCACAATACTATGGAAAAAGATTACATTTTAGACCTAATGAGATCAAACAAAACAGTCTTTACTTTCAAAGATGTAATTTTACTGTGGGGAGAATCAGATATGAATTTTGTTAAGAAAAAGATTAATCGCTATGTTAAAGCAGGTAAACTAAATGCAATACGTAGAGGTATTTATTCAAAAGACAAAAATTATGATAAATACGAATTGGCCACAAAAATATATACTCCTTCATACATTAGTTTGGAAACAGCATTAGGCGCGGCCGGAATCACATTTCAGTTCTATGGCCAGATTTTTGCTGTCTCCTATCAAACAAAGGAAATTGAATGCGACAAACAAAAATATTCTTATCGTAAAATTAAAGATACTATTCTCACTAATCAAGCCGGTATAGAGTCAAGAGAAAATTACAATATCGCTTCGCCCGAGAGAGCATTCTTAGATGTTGTCTATCTTAATAAAGATTATCACTTTGATAATCTTTCGGCTTTGAATTGGGATAAGGTTTATGAAATTTTACCTGTTTATGGTGGTAACAAACGAATGGCAAAAATGGTGAAAATATATCATAAAGCAATGAAACAAAATTTAAAGCAATAATCATATTTATAGTGAATTTTTTGAACTATGGCTCTTAATACCGCAAAACATAAAAATATTTTCATAAAAATCCTTAAAGATATCTATACTGATTCCACTATTAGTACGATTTTAGGATTTAAAGGTGGAACAGCTGCTGCACTTTTCTATAATCTTGACCGTTTCTCGGTAGATTTGGATTTTGATTTGCTTGACGCCGAAAAAGAGGACTATGTATTTGAACGTGTCAAAGCAATACTTGAAAATTACGGAAAATTAAAGCAGGTACAGAAGAAAAGGTTTAACTTTTTTTACATCCTTTCCTATGACGAAAAAGATATTAACGCTCAAAATATCAAGGTGGAAATCAATCGCCGTGAATTTGGCTCAAAATACGATGTGAAATCATTCCTTGGTATTTCTATGCAGGTAATGATTAAAGAGGATATGGCCGCCCATAAGCTCTGTGCGATGTACGAGCGAATCGGTAAAACCAATCGAGATATTTTTGATGTGCAATTTATTTTGGCACATGATTGGCCGGTGAACAAAAAGATTGTTGAGATTCGTACGGGTATGACCTATAAAGATTTTATAAATAAGGCCATTGACGTTATGGAAAAATTTAATGACAGAAATATACTTTCCGGTATGGGTGAATTATTGACCGAGAAACAAAAAACATGGGCAAGAGCAAAGCTAAAATCTGATACAATTTTCTTATTGAAAGTTATGGCTAAGTTCAACAAGTAAGTGCAACACTTCTAGTAAATAGCAAGGACCGTTCTTACTATTTGTGTTATTTGAGAAGTGGGAGTTGTGGGTAGTTGTTGTGTAGATTATCAGATTTTTGGGTAGATTTAGTGAATACTTGTGTAGTTTTGGATAATATGATAGTATTTATTTATGGAAGAGGAATTATTTACAATCAGCCAGGCGGCTAAATATCTCGGGGTTTCTTTGAATACGTTGCGTCGTTGGGACGAAAACGGTAGATTAATTGCTATAAGAAAAGATGGAGGCACTCATCGGTATTATCGAGAAAAAGAGTTAGAAATTTTTGCCAGCGATTTGATGAAATTTGCCTCCGAGTGGATTCAAGAAAGCGTGGAGTTTCCTAATAGGTTTTATTGTTCAACAAGCTCTATTTTCAACGCAAGACTGACAAAGATGGAGTATGAACTTATGCAAAAACCAGGTTTTGAAAAATTATACTCTTTGATTGTTTTAATTACTGGAGAAATAGGTGATAATTCATTTGCTCATAATTTGGGTAAGTGGCCTGATACAGCTGGAATTTTTTTTGGATATGATCTCGTCAAACGTATTATTGTTCTGGCGGATAGAGGATTGGGTATTTTAGAAACATTACGTCAGGTTCGACCAGAACTTCCAAGCCACGTTATGGCGGTGGAAGTTGCGTTTACTGAATTCATTTCTGGGCGCTCACCGGAAAAGCGTGGTAATGGACTTAAGCTTGTTCGCGAGGTGGTCCTGGAGCAGTCGATTGATTTATTTTTTACGAGTGGCGATGCCGAAGTACGCATGAAAGGTTCCGGTAAGGTATTTCATGTTACGCGTGGTCAGCGTATTGTGCGAGGGTGTTTAGCAAAGATAGAGTTTTAATAAATTTAAAAAAATATATGAAATTACAATTAGAAAAGTTTGGCAAAACATTAATATCACGGGAAGTGGGCAGTGAGGCTTTTAAGGCATTTCAGCCAACCTTGCGTGAGTTTTCTAAAGATGAAGAGCTGGAAATAGATTTTTCTGGCGTATTAACATTATCGCCGTCCTGGGCTGATGAATTTTTAAGTCCCTTATTTGCTCTTCTGGATAATCGCTTAGTGTTTTTACCGAGCGATAATCTTTCAGTGCACGCGACGCTTAAGATTCTAGAAGAGGTTAACAAACGACCATTCAAGATTAAATCTTAACCTATTTGTTTTTAAAATATTTAAAGGATGTTGGTAAACAATGTGATGTCCGATAGAAAAATCAGTTACTAAATTTTTGTTATTAGCACATAACATTGACAAGATGTCTAGTTTATGCTAATGTATAGTTAGTTACTTGAAAGCCCGGTGATGGACACTAGATAATTGCTTTTTATAAAGCAGTTCCCTTATTTAGTGTTCATCATCGGGCTTTTTTGTTTCTTGTTGACTAGACAAGACCTAGTCAAAGACCTAGTCAAAGCATAATATATAATGGCTATTACTATTATACGACCTGAAGCAATAAAACGAAAGGTATGGGGATTTTATACACAGTTTATTAACAGATACTATTTGACATATTTGTGTGAAATGGCAATATAGTTCGTAGTAGTATATTCACAAACCAATGAATTGGTTTTATGGATAGAAAAATAAATCAAGATTCTTGCTGGGAACCAAGAGTATGGATATTGGAGTAAAGATAAAAGATCAAGGAATCTGATTTATGTTAAAAAAATTCTCAAGATCAATATTTACTCAATAAATATTCTATATTTATATAAAATCCTATTTGATATAGGATTCTGTTCTTTAATAAATCCGAATCGTTGTGTTTTGTATTTTATTAAATTTTTCAAAATATAGAAAGGAAAATATGTTATGGCAAAACTAATCATCATTGGTAGCGGGATTGTAGGTAGAGCAACGGGTGGGGGTTTTATTGCTGGAGGGCACGAGGTAGTCTTTTGTGATATTAACTTAGAAGTTTTAGCTAAGTTACAAAATCAAGGACATAAAGTTTGTTCTCCAAATTTACTTGAACAAGAGACCAACGTGAAGGCGTTTTTCTTGGCCATATCCACACCAACCGTGGATAACAAAATCAAACTGGATTTTTTGGAATCAGCTGTCGCTAGTCTGGGGGAAGGTGCTCTAAAAAAATGCAATGACTATTGCATTGTTGTAATAAGAAGTACTGTACCACCAAACACGATTGAAAGTACGTTGATTCCTCTTCTTGAAAAATACTCTGGGAAAAAAGCAGGCAAAGATTTTGGTGTCTGCATGAATCCAGAATATTTAAGAGAAAATAGCAACGAAGAAGATTTCAAAAATCCATGGATTATCGTTATCGGCGAACTGGATATCAAGTCGGGTAAAGTACTTGACGAGATATACGGCCCGCGTGATTGTCCGATTATTCACACCTCAATCAAGGAAGCGGAGGCGCAAAAATATATCCACAACCTCTTCAACGCCTGTAAAATTTCGTTTTTTAACGAGATGAGAATGGTTTGTGAGGCAATAAAAGTGGATACCGATAAAGTGTTTGAGTTGGTTGCCCAAAGCGCCGAGGGTTCATGGAATCAGAAATACGGAATCCGTAATTTTGGTCCTTATGGTGGAAGTTGTTTACCGAAGGACACTACCGCCTTTCTTGCTTGGGCAAAAGATAAGTTAGGGAAATCTTTGCCATTATTAAAAGCGGTGATAAGAGTAAACGAAATTATTAAGGAGAAACGTAGTAATGGTAGCGGCTAACAGTTTACAATAATAAATGGGAGATAGTCCTTTTAACGGACCATCTCCCATAATTTTTATTATAATGATTGAATTATTAAACAACTATTTGCATATTATAATCCTCTATTTTCCTCTAGGAGCTATTGGTATTTACCGTTGGTCTGTCTGGATTATAAAAAAAGTAGTGGCAAAAAAATATAAATTTATCAATGAGAATGGATATAGTAATACACTATCAATAGTAGTTCCTGTTTATAACGAAGACCCAAATGTTTTTGAAAGAGCTTTAGAATCTTGGATAAATAATAGACCGGATGAAATTATTGCTGTTATAGACTATACAGATAAGATTTGTATAGAAAAATTTAAAGAATTTCAAAAAGAAAATAAAAACAGCAAACTTATAATCACTGAAAAACCTGGGAAAAGGAAAGCGTTAGCAGATGGAATAAAAATTGCCCAATATAATATCATTGCTTTAGTGGACAGTGATACAATTTGGGACCCAAACATAAAAAATACTTTACTGTTTCCATTTGATGATTCACTAGTTGGCGGAGTCGGACCTAGACAAGATGTTTTGGAAACAAATACACTTGCACGCAGACTTTTTAATATTCATCTTGACCACAGGTATTTTGATGAGATGACCTATCTTGCGACAGTTGGAGATGCGCTAACTTGTATCTCTGGAAGAACCGCATTGTATAGAAAAGAAGCGATTAAAGATTTATGCAACGAGCTTGAAAACGAAACATTTTGGGGTGTCAAATGTATAAGTGGTGATGACAAATGTATCACCAGATTGGTGCAAGAAAAAGGCTGGAAAGTACGATATCAAGCAAATGTACGAGTACTCACTCCCGGGGCTCCCGATTTACTGACTTTTTTTAAACAGCAGATTAGATGGACAAGGAATAGCTACAGATCTGACCTAAAATCATTAATGGGTAAATGGATATGGAAAAGAGAGAAATTTTTGGCTTATCACATGATAGATAGATTTACTCAGCCATTCACTCTTATACTTGGTCCGATTTACTTTATATTTTCAATTGTCTGGGGGCACTGGCTAATATCTGGGATTTTATTGATATGGTGGCATTTAAGTCGCGGAATAAAATTATATCCTCATTTGAAACATCGCCCGTCTGATATTTTAATACTTCCATTTTATATCTTCACTACTTATTTAATAGCAATTCTAAAAATTTACGTTTTGATTACCATCAGACAACAAGGGTGGATAACAAGGTGGGACAAAAGTCGCTTGCAAGTAGAAGTTAATATCAATAATATTCTTAGATTATTTAAATTAATAATGCCACATTTTGCCATTGCTTCAATAATAATTTTGTTAAGTTTTGGTATAGTAAAATATAAAAATGTTGTTGCTGTTCCTGATTATAATGGTGAAATAAAATCGAATGGAGTCGAAAACATAATTGTTGACAATTGTGACCAAACGAATTTAAATAATTTAGAAAAACAGCAATTTGGATACTACACAATTGAAAAAGACGATAAATTATCAGTGATTGCCGAAAAATATAACAGCAGCTTACTCGCTATTATTAAAGCTAATAAAGATATTATCTCTGATCCAGATTATATCAAAATCGGACAACGACTGAAAATACCAGCTCTAGAATTACAGAATGCTCTTAAAAAAGAGAAATTAATTTCTTTCAAAAAATCAGAGATAACATTTGATGAGTCTAGTAAAACTATTTATATTGATGGAAAAAGAAGTACAGTGACACTTCCCAAAATATATAACGTTTTAAATAATAAATCAGTTCTTGAAAAATTAGATAATAAAGAGTGGTTGTTGAAAGCTAATCTTATCATTAGAAAAGGGGTAACTTTGGTAATTGATAACAGGGATGTGTCTTGGTTAAAACTTAAAAGCGATAAAAATGGATTTATTGGATTGCAATCTAATAATGGAAATATTTTAATTGAAAATACAAAAATTACTTCATGGGATGAAGAAAATCAAGTACCAGATGCCAATTATGAAGACGGAAGGAGTTTTATTTTAGCAAGACAAAATGGCCGAATGGATGTTATTAATTCCGAACTATCATTTTTAGGTTATGACGATAGCTTAAAATCGGGCATCGTTTGGCATACTACTAATAAGCCCGACAACTACCTGATTACTGGCCAGATTTTAAACAGTAAATTTTATAATAATTATTCTAGTATTTATCTATCCAGTACCACTGAAATGATGATTATCAATAATGAAATCGCCCACAACATTCAATACGGTATAGACATCCGTAATAAAAGTACAAACAATCTTCTTATTAAAAATAACTGGCTTTACGACAATGGCAAGAATAATTGTACCCAAGCACTTTTTCAATAACGTCTAACGACTTTTACTAATCCCTTGATTTTTTTAAAAAATCAGTTATAATCAATATAGTTATGTTTAAAAAATATATTATAATATTATTTAGCGCAGTAATCATTCTAACAACCATTCCTCAAAGAATTGAAGCTACTTCATGTGGGTCGGCTAACATTCGATGGGCACCGTCTTCAAACCGTGTTTATGTCAAGGGTGATGTTGAGTGTACGCTAACTGAGATAAAACAATTCGGATCAGGATTAATACCACTTACTCTATTGGATCAAACAAACAAAATATGGTTTTTGGGCGCCAACTTATTTTTACAAGAAGGTGCTAAACTTATTTTGCATGGTAGTCCTGCAGGAGGGGATGTCGATGAATTGCGCCTTAAAAGCAATAATCTAAATTCTAATAATTTTGTAAAAATCAGCGCCGATTGGGGAACGATAGATATTGACAGCACTAAAATCACCTCTTGGGACGAAAATGTCAGCGGACCAGACACTGAATACGGGCAATACAAGCGAGCTTACATACAAGTCCGATCTAGGCTGGACACTGACGGCGTGACACCGCATGAATCCCGGATGGATATAAAAAACAGCGATGTTAGTTATCTTGGTTATAATGGGGCGGAGGCCTATGGTCTTTCTTGGAAAGTATTAGGCGGTGTGTTTGATGGTGTGGGGGTATTTGGCGATGTCGTAAATAATAAAATTCATAACAACTATTTTGGTGTTTATACCTATGGAGCCGAAGCTATGACATTTGTAGATAATGAGGTTTATGAAAATATTAAATATGGCCTTGATACACATGATGATTCTGATTACCTAACAATTGATGGAAATAATGTTCACAACAATGGCTCACATGGTATCATTTGTTCCCAGCGTTGTAATAATCTGACCATTACTAATAATACTTCTTCTAATAATGGCGGTAACGGTATTATGTTGCATCGTAATACCAACGATTCCTTAATAGAAAATAATATCTTATATGATAATACTGATTCAGGTATTGCAATTTTTGATAGTTACAGGAATACGCTAAAAAATAACGATGCCAAACGTAATAAAAACGGTGTTCGCTTAAGCGTTGGAAGCTCAAATAATATTATTGAGGATAATAATTTTTCAGAAAACTCAAAATATGGAATGTATTTTTACAAAGGAAGAGATCTTCCCACAAGTGGCGATGGTAGAATCAAGTCTAACACTTTCAAAAATAATACAATAAACGCAAATGTGTCTGTTGCCATAAAAATTCAACAAGCAGATTCCAATATTTTTGAAGGCAATGAGTTTATTGGAAATACTAGTTATGTAGCTGAGATTCAAGACTCAAACGACAATGCATTTGAGAAAAATACCTTGATAGGTAATACTTTTAATTACTATTACGCAAAGTCTAATACAGCAAATACCATACAAAATTCAAATTCTTTTGCCACAAAAATCGGGGATACACTAAGCAGTATGACTATCACTAATTCTGAAAATGCCGTATACCAAAACAGTAAAAATATTGCAACCGTTGTTTACCCATTTAATTCTGAGATTATCCTTAATAGGAGCAACGCTGGTTCCTCCGTCGTTAGTTTTAATCAACTTAACTTTTCCGCTACCCCTACGGATGAAAGTCTAGTTATCAAACCCATAATTTGGAACATTGATGGTGATTTTTCAAAGAAATGGACTGCCATAAATGGTCTTTCAAGTTCCGTTACCGTAACCCATATTGTTGGTAATCTTACTCCCATCGTAAGTTATGATGTTATTGTGGATGGAACACTTTGGAATTCATTTGTTGCTAACGATAGTGGTGAAATCATTTTTGACTACACTGATATATTTCAGAACACCAAAACTTTTGAAGTAAAAATTTCATTGTAATATCGGATTATTTCCATATTGTATTTTTTGTGTATAATAAAACTATGTTAAAAAAATATTTTATTCTCGGTCTGCTTTTTTTTACTTTGGGAATACTCCCAAGTGCACAGTCAACGAGCGCAAACGCAACAACACAATCTGCTGGATGTACCTATCCTGCTCAGATATTTGATTTTATCAATTGGAAGGAGACCCTACCAGTTGGATCTTTAGGGAACCCCACTGAGATTAAACAGCCTGCCCTCGCGACTTACTCCTATGACCCATATTTTGTTGTGAATTCTGGATGCGACGGTGTACAGTTCCGCGCTCCCGTCAATGGCGTTACTACGAGTGGTTCGAGTTATTCACGCTCTGAACTTCGAGAAATGACAAATAACGGAACGACAAACGCCAGTTGGGCAACCGATTCCGGCGTTCACACTATGTTTATTGATGAGGCGATCACGGCTGTACCCATAACAAAGCGACATATCGTTGTTGGGCAAGTTCACAATTCCTCCGACGATGTAATCGTGATTCGATTAGAATACCCCAAGCTCTTTGTAGATATCAATGGTACTACTGGCCCGACGCTTGATGCAAACTACACCCTAGGAAAGCGGTTCACGGTAAAGTTTGTGGCTAGTAATGGGCAAATCAACATTTATTACAACGGTAGTGAAAATCCCGTCTATACTCTTAATAAAATTGGGTCTGGAAACTACTTCAAAGCCGGAGCCTATACGCAATCAAATTGCTCAAAAGAACTTTCGGGCAACTGTGTGAGTGCTAATTATGGTGAAGTGATTATCTATAATGTTTGGATAGCGCATTCATCTCCTCCATCACTTTCTCTACCGCTAAATTCTCTTGCAAATAACAACACGCTTATCGCACACTCAAATAATTTTTCAGATGGCTACGATCCATCAAAATTATGGGACGGCTGTTATGAAGGTACCTTATATGACTCAACCACTTGCACGACTGGCGGGCGAAACATTTCGTCATTTTGGCTTGAATTTGATCTGGGAAAGCTTTATACCATCTCTCAAGCGCGTCTATATGGAGACGCTGAAGGTACATGGGTCAGTAAATCATGGAAAATGAGTTATAAGAAAAATGTCACTGATAATTGGAAAACTGTCTTTTCAAGTGAAAATGCGCTGTTCAACAAATGGTCAACCCGTTCTCTAAACATTATCGCACGACATATTCGAATAGAAGTATTGGGAAACAAAAAATATTCTCCTGGCCGAACTCAGGCTCGAGAGCTTGAAATTTACGGAATTGAAACCAAAAATATCCAAGCGCAAAGCGATTCAAAAGAAATTCTTGGAAGTGTATTAGAAAGTGTCTCAGATTTTACCGAGGGATGGCTTAAAAATAATTTATTTATTTTGAGTTTGATTATTCTACTTATACTTCTAGTAATATATATTATATGGGCACTATGGTTACGAAAAAAATAAATCAAATTACCAAATGTCTTCAGTGATTTTCTATCTGCCGGTCCTGTGTCGCTTTCGGCACTTGATTCTGGGAGTACAACTTATACCTTTGAGGTTTCGTTTCTTGATTCTACGGATAACGATTACCAAGGCAAGTCATTAGGTTTCGATCTTTGTATCGGCTTTTCGGGTGGTAATTTACAATGTGGTGACACTGTTGTAAGTGGTGAAGACGGTGACGGTGGCGGAGGAAGTATTTCCGGCTCTGGAAGCGGGTCAATAGTGCTTACCATATTTAATGAGCAAGCGCTTAACATATCAAGTGTAGATGAATCTGGAATAGCCACCATAACTTGGAATACAAATAAATTAGCAACCAGTCAGGTTATTTATGGACCAACTCCTCCAGCTTATATTCTAGATATAGTAGAGCCTTATTTGGGATATTTTGGATACCCATTAGGTACTGTTGAAGATACAACAAAAGTAATAAATCACTCTGTATCATTAACCGGACTTATACCAGGACAGACATATGTGTATCGTGTAGTTTCTCGCGCTTCTCCGCCAACCATAAGTCCTGAACATCAATTCACCGTGCCTTCCATAACATCTCCTTTGGCGCAAGCTGGTGCTGGCGCAGTGCTTGGCGCTTCTACCGGAGAAGAAGGAAATGGCGAACCTGTGTCAAGAGAAAGCGTGTTAGGAGAAACTTTTTCAGATACAGAAGAAGCTCCGGGTTTAAGTGAAAATTTGGCTGCGGTATTTGCTTCCGGTTTTGGAGATATATTATCTATCTGCACCCTGATTGCTCTGCTTATTCTTTTAGCAATTTATCTAATCTGGCGATTATGGCTTAGAAAAAAATATGAAAAAGATTTAGTAGCGGAAGAAGAAATAAAAAACAGATTTTATCTTTTCTTCGGAGATTCTGCTCTTTTGGCTATCCTCGTATGTGTAGTCTTAAATAAATATTGTCCTCTTCCTGTTTTTGTAATAGCATTCATAATTTCTCTTTGCCTTTACGTTTATAGAAAATTCAAAATTGAATAAAAATGAAAAACCCCTTTCGAACGATATTCTGTGTTCGAAGGGGGTTTCATTTACTAATCAAAATCTAATTCTCTTCAGTACAATTGGCGTTTTCTTCCCATGAATACGTTTATATTTTGGTTTAAAAAAATCTGGAATGCTATCAGTAATAGAAATAACAGCAGATTTTTCTTTAAGAATAGAGAAATTCTTTTTTTCTTTTCTCTTTCTTATTTCCTCCTCCTCCCTTTCTTCCATCACAAATTGAGGATTGATTAAAAATTCTAGAGTTGATGAATCAACTCCGGCAACAGAATTAAAACCGTTTTTCATTGGGACCCTTTTTTAGTAAGTTATGTAATATAGTTAGTTATTAAGAACAAGTTACAATCCATATTATATTCTTTAATTTAAAAATATAAAAGAGAATGTATTAATTCCTTTTACATAGTAGCACATGTATAGTTAAAAGTCAAGTGGACCCTACAGGACTCGAACCTGCCACCTCCTCATTGCAAATGAGGCGCTCTAGCCAGATGAGCTAAGGGCCCTTTTGAGTTAAAAGTTCTTAAAGTTCATAAAGTACAAAGCGAATATATTTATATCAAACTTTATAACTTTCCACTTTCTACTTTATAACTATTCTGCTATTCTATCTTATTTTTTTAATAATGCAAATCGTTTTTAGAATAAAAATAATATAAAAAATTGAAACACAAGTAGAAACATAAACATATTGTGCTATAATATTAATCTAAACAAATGACTTTTGTTTATTTAAATAAGCAGAGATTTCAAAATTCGTTATCGTCGTTTGGTTTAAATTAGAGCAAATAATGTAATAAAGATATAAGCTTATCCGTCATTAAGCATGAATACCAAAGAAGAAAAAGGAAAAGAATTGTTCGTTGAACTTTATGATACCCACGTAGATTCTGTTTTTCGTTTTTGTTATTTTAAAACAGGGAATAAATAAACAGCCCAAGATCTCACTCAAGACATTTTTATAAAAGTATTCCCGAAAGTCATTTACCGGAAGGATTTTTTGAGTCTGTAGCAGGAGAAGACAATACTGAAACTGCCATAGATTACACTATTTTTCTTTCATTATTGAATAAATTATTTTATATCTCCGGTCCCCACGGTATGGTAAATGCTTTTGAAAATACCCTTAAATCCATAGGAGTTTCCAAGAAAAATATAAAGATTGATTTCTTTCCCGGTTTTGTGTAACTAAATATCAGATTTTTAATCTATAAATAATAATTATAATTGTTTACAGATTTTTACTTCTGTAATAAAAATAAAGCGCCAGTGGTGCTGCCCAATTTGCAAAACGCTCGACAAAATCTAAAACTGACTGACCGACAATCGGTCTTACTAAAGCCGTCCAAAATCCCCAAAATGCCGCCCAAAGCAAGATAGGCTTAACAGGTTTAATTAAAACGAACAAAGCAACTAGAACATCAAGAATACCTACCAGTATTAATAATGTTGTGGCTGTAGCGCTGTCTACTTGAGTCAATTGACTAATCCATCCTACCCAGTCAGTTTTACCACTTATCGCAAGCAAACCATGACCCAAAAACTCTCCCGCTACCCCAATTCTAAGCAACCATTCAAATTTTTTTTCGTTAGTCATAAAAAATATAAAAATAATAAATAATAATAAGTTAATTATATACCTATATTAAAATAAGTAAAAATTTACCGATTCCGAACTTATCTTACCTATAGGCTATAGCCGGAGAGAATATGGAAAAGAAATTCCTGCTTATAAGAACATTTCTCGGCACTCCTAAAAGTTTTTTTAGGAGATTATATATTTGGGTTTTTGTATAAAACCCATCTTGTAGATAAACCATCTTAGACTCCCGTTGTTGGTTATAAAAAAGACTATTTACAATTCTGATAATATCATAAAATTATAATAAATCAAGTGCTCCGCGTATAGGACGTTGTCGGATTGGCTTTATCAACAACTTAAAGTGAAGTAGGTCTAAATTTAAACCTTTATTTGTATAGTAACATATGTTACTATACGTAATATGAAGAAAAATATGTATTCAACGGCAGAAGTTGCCAACATTCTACATTTAAGTAGAATTGAGATTTTTAGAAAGATAAAGGCTGGTAAAATTAAAGCCCAGAAAATTGGACGTAATTATGTTATTCCCCTTGAATCTATTGAAGAAATTTTAGGAGAAACAATAGGTACTCACAAAAAAGAAGAAATAGAAAGAGTAATTGACAAAGCGTTGAAAGATTATGGTGAGGCGTTTAAAAGATTAAGTGAAGAATAATGAGAACAAAGAGAATGACAGTAAAGGAAGTAGAATATGTTGCTTTCTCGTTCGCTCAAAAACTAATGACCTACGATGAACCAATCCCAGAATTTGGAACTAGATTTCCAAATATATTGGAGAGTTGTATTGATACACCATTTATGCAATTTAATAGAAAAGATTTATATAGAGGACTTATTGGAAAAGCCAGCGCTCTATTTTACTTTATGATTAAAAATCATCCATTCCAAAACGGAAATAAAAGAATTGCTGTAATGACTGTCTTATATCTTTTTCATAAAAATGGAAAATGGATTAAAATGAGTAACGAAGATTTATATAATTTTGCTAAAGGCATAGCCAGAAGTAAACCTACTTCTCGAGAGAAAATTATTATCCAAATTCAAAGAACTCTAAAAAAATACACCATTGATCTAAAAGATACATAGGTATAATTTACTGGCTCCCTATAGTATACAAGTTCAGAACTCAAGTGCAATGGGGTGCTGTTAAGAGTGAACTCCAATTTTAGTGGTATTCTTGGACTTTTCCCAAGCCTTGCACTTCAAAACTAATTAGTAGTTTTAGCTATTATCTTTCCCAAACTTTATCATCAGGAGCAAAATCAACTTGATATTCTGGAATACCTAGTGCAATGCCATATTCTTTTGCATCTTTATAAAGAGTAGGATTTTTCAAATCCACCTTAAATATTTTTCCTTGATAGATTATAAAATGGTAATATTTATTCTTAAAGTCAGCATACCAACTATGTTTTTTATCTAAATTTTGATTTAACTGTTCAGCAACTTTATCTGCATTTTCTTCTTTAATTTCAATGGTATGCATAGTCCATTGTTTTACCCAAGATGTCTTATGCTTTTCTTTTACAGGTTCTGTTTTAGTCTTTAAGATTTTTATATCCTTCAGAACATCTTTGTTTTCCAAACTTTCTTCTATTACTACACCTCTATAATAAAACCTTTGAAACTTAACCATATCAATATTGGAAAATACTCTCGGTATTGAAGACTCTTTTATCATTCCAAGCGAAGGACTTGAACCAAATCCTATATATTCAAGACTTTTCTTTTTTGCTTTACAAACATATTTAATAGCTGGAATAAGGTCGGTGTCTGAACTTATTACAATTGCTGTATCGTATAGATTGTCTGTTGCACCTATTACTAAATCTACTGCTAGTTTTATATCTACACCCTTTTCTCTAATATTACCACCATCATACATTATCTTTCCATACTTAATGTCAAATCCTTCTACCTTAAGACCATCTAAAAATTTTTGTTGGTCTCTAACCATTTTTTCTGCTTTTTCTGAATTATCAATATTTTTTACTATTCCTATATATTGTCTTTTTGATATTAACTCTCTATCTCCAACTAAATGCTCTACAAAAGAAGAGTAATCAAACCTAGCAAATTTTTGTGGTATTCCTAGTTCTTTTAATCTTCTATAGGTATTACCACCATCTATATATACAGCAACTTTTTCTTTTCTACTCATAATATTTAATGCTAACATATTTTCTTTTCTATAACAAAAACCACCCCTGTCCTTGCGGACAGAGGCGGTGGTGTTAGTTCTCGTATTATACACCAATGTCAAGAAAAAAACAACAAAATGTGGATTTCTTTTTAATCCTTCGTAGAAAAAAGACGTTTTGTTTGAGTTGCGTTCGAACCTAACTGTAATGGAGAAAAACCTTAATATTACCAACAGAAAATCAATAAATGCCTTTGGAGAATGCATCCTCCGTGCTAAGTCTAAAAACAAAGCGTTCGAACCTAAAAATAATTTTCCTAGCTTTACAAATAAAAGCTCAAAAGAAAAAACAGAGGTTTTCGCCTCTGTAATTCCTACTCTGCTCCGGGGGTAGGGATCGAACCTACGACCAATCGCTTAACAGGCGACCGCTCTACCGCTGAGCTACCCCGGAATTTATTTAATTAAACGAAGAACTTTTATCATCTTAACAGAAAATGAGTAAAAAACAAGAAAAAATATACCTCGTAAGAATGATTCTTGCGAGGTATTATTGTGAATAACTTTGATAAGTTAAAAATTTTTGGAACCTTTCCGTACATCCTATAACTGATAGAACAGTTTCCAGTGGAAATTGTTTTTCTAATAAAACAATACAGTCGCGACATAACCAAACAACTTCGCCAGCTCCGTGATACCACTGCTTTGGTAAAACAGGACACGGAAAGAGTTCTTTATCTTTTTCCTTACATTTTGGACATTTATTGTTCATATTTATCTCCTTTGTTTTTGGAAATATTTGTGGGGAATAAACACACCTAAATTATTAAAGTACTTGTTTATATATATTATATATCTTTTGAGAGCAAAACACCACCAGAAATAAAATAAATTATCTTTTCACACTATCACTCCATCTTTACAAATTGGGTTTTATTGTATATAATATAACAATGATTTCTTGGCTCAAAAAACATTTTATTCCTCATCAAGGCAACGATCACCGTCCGCACATATTACGAAACTGTAATATTAAGAATATTCTCATTCTTGTTATTCTTTTGGAGATATTTACTTTTTTAATACCAACTTTTACTTATATAAACAGAACGGGCGGTATGGCAGCGGTCATATCGGCAGTTTTAGCTAATCTAACCAATGAAGAACGCCAAGCACAAAATCTTCAAACTCTCGCCGTCAGTCCAATTTTAAATAAAGCGGCAGAAATGAAAGCGACAGATATGGCCACCAAAAGTTATTTTGCTCACACTAGCCCAGAAGGCAAAACCCCATGGTTTTGGCTTGATCAAGTTGGGTATAAATATCAATATGCCGGAGAGAATCTGGCTATTAATTTCAGCGATTCAAAAGATGTTACGAATGCATGGATGGCAAGTCCTACTCATAAAGCAAATATCGTAAAAGGAAACTATTCAGAAATTGGCACCGGTATAGCTATTGGTATATATGAAGGAAGAGAAACGGTATTTGTGGCTCAAGTATATGCTAATCCTATTTTAAAAACTTCCCAAGAATCTGAAATTAATAAAATTGACGTTAAAAAAATACCTATTAACTCCTCTGTGTCAGAAATAGGCGGGGAAAAAGTTACTAATATAACTAAAGAAGAACCGACAAGTGTTCTTGGAACAGAAGTAGTCACAGATACAAAAATAGTAAATAGTGTAACTAATCCAATAGAATCTCTTCAAAAACCTACATTCTGGCAGGAAGCTTTTGCTTCACCTCGCAATACAACAAATGTAATTTTGTATATTATTTTTGGAATAATTACTATTGCCTTACTTCTTTATTTATTTATAAAAACGAAAAATTATCATTCAGATCTAATTACCAACGGATTAATTGTGCTTGCCATTGTCGGAATGATTTTCGTGGCAAACTATTATTTCAGCTATCGCAATATGATTATTACTCAGAGTCTCGATTATTCAAATGAAGATAAATTATATTTCTGATATAATAGTGATATGAAAATATATAATTTTTTTGATAAACTGGAAGATAAAATTAGGGGAAAATTGAGTCACTATCCTATTTTTTACGCCTTGATTGGAGGTGTGGGCATAGTGATTTTTTGGCGGGGCGTTTGGCATACGACTGATTTTTTTACGGAAGTTATTTTTTCGTATCAACTAAATGGTTCTATCAATTTAGGTTCCTTGCCTTGGTGGGATGGGCCCCTATCTTTATTGGTGGGCAGCGTTTTGCTTTTATCGACCGGTTTATTTGTTTTTGATTTTATTGGTAGTCAGGCGATAATCTCTGGGCTCAAAGGAGAGAAAAAGTTAGAAGAAAAAACAGAAGAGGAAATTAAAACCGAGACAGAAGTAATCAGGGGAATAGAAAAAGAAGTTAAAGAGATATCGCATCGTTTGGAAGAAATTGAAGAAGATTTAGGAAAAAACAACAAAAAACCATAAAAAGCAAAGTTTTTGTCGGTACGGATTTTTTGAAGCTTAAAAAATCCTGCCTTGCCCGTGTCGGGACGGCCGAGGGAAGTTTTCGCGCCGTCGCGCTCAAAACCCCTTAAAGACTTTCTTTTTATGGTTCTTTGTTTTGTTATGCTATAATGTTAAGTATATGGAAAATACAAAAAATTATAATATTTGGATTATTGGTTTAACTTTATTAGCTTTCTCCGCTGTCTTTTTTCTCTCTGCCCAGAATTTTTCGAAACAAGGATCTTATGTTGAAGTAAAAGGATTATCGGAAAAAATAGTAAAAGCGGATGTGGCGATTTGGTCGATTAATTTTGAAGTTAAATCAAATAATGTTGATTCTCTGTATGCTGATATAGAAAAGAATGTTGCAGCTATAAAATCTTTTTTGAAGGAGAAAGGCTTTGAAGAATCAGAAATAAACGTCGCTCCGGTCAATACTTATCAAGATACATATAAAGACGCATTATTTAGATATAATTCAACTACTCAGTTGTCTGTTTATACGAAAAAAGTTGATCTAGTAAAATCTGCTTCCAAAGAAACCCTGGTTTTAGTTAAAAAAGGAATTGTGATGAATCAAAATTCTATCTCTTTTGAATTTTCAGACATCAATAGCATTAAGCCGGAAATGTTAGCTGAAGCCTTGAAAAATGCCAAAGATACAGCACAAAAAATCGCCAAAGAATCGGGATCTAGTTTGGGCGGTTTGCATCGTGGTAATCAGGGAGTGTTTGATATTACTGACAAAGATCCGGGCTCGCCTGAATACAAAAAAATACGTTTAGTCTCTACATTAAGTTTTTTAATTAAATAAATTACAAAAGCATAAAAATCAATTTTCTAAAAACCCAGAAATCAAAAATTTTTGAGCCTTCGCCCTCGGGGACATAAGGGCAGGGGACCAACACGACTCTTAAAATTTTTATTTCTGGGTTTTTTATTTAAAAAAGTTTTTGAATTTTTTCCCAAGGAATAGCAACAAGCAAGGTACCTAAGACCACTAGCCCTAACCCAATACCTGCTTGCAAGGTGATGCCTTCTGCCAAAACTATTACCGCTAAAATGGCAGTAAAGGTGATAGATAATTTATCAATGACTGTTACCGCTACTGTTGGGCCGACAGACAAAGCTTGATAAAAGAAAATCCAAGATAAAGCTCCACCAAGACCTGAAAGAATTACAAAAATCCACTGCTTGGTGGAAAGGGAAGATAATGCTGTTACGGTTAATTTTCCGAATGATAAAGCAGCTAAAGAAACAATTAGAGCCATTACAATTCCACGAACAGCGGTAAGTAAATTCGCATCTACCCCTTTCAGTCCCAATTTAGCAAAAATCGTTCCGGCACTTGCCATAATTGCTCCCAATAAAGCATAAATTATATACATCGAACCATTATAACACATAACACATAACATATAACATATAACAGGATTTTTGGTATAATAAATAGGGTAGAAAATATTAATTTTTGGCTAATGTATAAAAACGTTAGTGTATCATATATGATAAGTTAAGGAATTAGAAAATGGAATATCAAAATGAAACTAAAAACTGCCAGAATTGCAAAAAAGACTTCACAATTGAGCCGGAAGATTTTAAATTTTACGAAAAAATGAAAGTCTCTCCGCCAACTTTTTGCCCTTTCTGTCGAATGCAAAGAAGATTTATTCACAGAAATGAACGCAAACTTTTCAAAGTTGAAGATATTTTTACTGGCCAAGGTATTTTTTCTTTATATCCCGCAGAAAGTGGCAGGAAAATTATCACTCAAGAAGAATGGAATGGAGACAGTTGGGATGCCATGGAATATGCTTGCGATATTGATTTCTCAAAACCATTTTTAGAACAGATTTTGGAATTAGAAAAAAAAGTTCCGATTTTTAATTTGAATGTAGAATTTATGATAGATAGTCCATATTCCGGAAATGCCACAGGATTAAAAAACTGCTATCTTTGTTTTAATTCAAATCATTCAGAAGATTGTATGTATGGAAATGCCGTTGATCAATGTAAAGATTGTATAGACAATTCTCATATAAGTCATTCCGAAAGGTGTTATGAATCGTTCTGGTTGCAGAATTGTTATCAGTGCTATTTCACAAAAATGTCAGCTGATTCCCGTAATCTTTGGTTTTGTCGTGACTGTGTTTGGATGTAACGATTGTTTCGGGTGTGCGAATTTACGTAAATCTTCCTACTGTATTTTTAACAAACAATATAAAAAAACCGATTATGAAGAACAAATAAAAGAAATGGAATTAAATACTGTCATAGGTGTAAAAAAAGCTCAAGAAAAAGTAAGGGAATTTTGGAAAACTCAACCTAATAAATATCACCAAGGTTTAAAAAATTTAAATTCAACTGGTTCTTATGTGACAAATTGTAAAAATGTGAATGATAGTTACTTAATAAGAGAAAGTGAGAACATGCGTTACTGTCAATATATGCAAATGCCAAAAAATAAAGAATGCTATGATACAACTATTTGGGGCGCAAACATGGAATTGCACTATGAAACTTGTCTTTCAGGTGAAAATTCATACAATTTAAAATTTTGTGTAAATTGCTGGCCCGCTTGTCGAGATGATGAATACTGCATGGATCTTTTCAGTTCTTCTGATTGTTTTGGTTGTATTGGTTTAAAGAAAAAGCAATATTGTATTTTGAATAAGCAGTACTCTAAAGAAGAATATAAAACACTTGTTCCTAAAATAAAAAAACATATGGATGAAATGCCGTATATTGATTCACAAAGCCTTGTTTATAAATATGGAGAATTTTTTCCAAGTGATTTTTCACTATATGGATACAATAATACAATTGCCATGCAACATTTTCCTATTACCGAAGAAGAAGCAAAGAAAAAAGGCTATACGTGGATAGAAGTACCTCGCGGAGAATATGCCATCACAAAAAAGATTTTCGAACTTCCAGACTCAATTGAAGAAGTAAATGATAGTATTCTAAAAGAAGTTATTGAATGCGAAAATTGTAAAAATGCTTATCGTATTTTGGAAAATGAATTAATTTTTTTGCGCAACGAAAAACTTCCTCTGCCAAACCTATGTCATGATTGTAGATATGAAAGAAGAATTAATGATAGATTAAAGATCCAATTATATGGAAGATCGTGTATGTGTGCTGGTAATGTAGATAGTACCGGAATTTATAAAAATACCATAGAGCATTTCCATGGAGATAAACCATGTGAAGAAAAATTTAAAACTGGTTATAATCTAGATTCAAAAGAGATAGTATATTGTGAAAAATGTTATCAACAGGAAGTGTATTAGAAAGGTACCAAATTCTGCTATCGCAGAATTTGGTACCTTTTATCAAATTTATTTATGCGAAAAAATAAACAACAAAAGATAGTAGCGGTCAGCGGGGGATTTGATCCGATTCACATTGGGCATATTCGGATGTTTCAGGAGGCAAAAAAATTGGGTGATAAATTGATAGTTATTTTGAATAATGATAATTGGTTCAAAGTAAAAGGCAAACCCGTCTTTATGTCGCATAAAGAGAGAAAAGAAATTATAGAAGCGTTGGAATGCGTGGATGAAGTAATTATTTCAGGTCATAGAAAAAATACAAAAGATATAAGTGTTTGCAGAGAATTATTAAAGATTAAACCCCATATTTTTGCCAATGGCGGAGATAGAAAACCCGAGGATAATGATCTACCTTCCTCTGAATATAAGGTTTGCAAAGAACTTAGCATTGAAATGGTTTTTAACGTTGGGAAAGGGGGTAAAATAAGGAGTTCCTCGGAGCTTTTAAGAGAATACTCAAAAAGGATAAAAAAGTAGTAGTTTATTTATATTTAGTTTAGGAGTATAATATCTACATAAAATAAGTATTAACTTATATGGCTGAGTCCGTTAAAACACAAAAGAAAAAAAGGGTAGCAAAAAAGAAAACAATAAAAAAAATTGTAAGGAAAAAAGTTGTAGGAAAAAAAATTAAAGGAACACAGCTTAAAAGGTCTCCGCATAATCCAATCATAGAACCTCGTTCATATTCTTGGGAATCTGAAGCGGTTTTTAATCCAGCTGCTGTTTTCGTCGATGGACGAGTGCATCTCTTTTATCGAGCATTGGGAAAAGACGGAATTTCTCGTATTGGCTACGCCTCCAGCAAGAACGGCGTTGATTTTGATGAAAGACTTTTTTCCCCGGTGTATTTTGTGGAAAATGTGGAAGAAATGATGAAACATTGGCCCTATACCTCTCCAGCTCGTCCTATTTATGACGCTATTTTGTATGCTTCAGGTGGGGGATGGGGCGGTTGCGAAGATCCTCGCACGGTATTGATAGAAGACAATGTGTATATGACTTTTAATATGTTTAATGGCTGGGATTCTATGCGAGTGGCCGTAACTTCAATCAAGGAAGAAGATTTATTAAATAAAAAGTGGCTTTGGAATAATTTTTCTTATCTTTCTCATCCAGGAGACAGGCAGAAAAATTGGGTTTTATTTCCTGAAAAAATAAATGGCAAGTTCGCTATCTTCCATAATTTGGATAAAGGTAATCCGACACGAGTTGGTATTGCTTATGTAAACAAACTTGATACATCAGAAACGCCATCGGGTAGAGATGCGCCTGATCCTCAAACTCTGCCGGACCACATAGTAGCTTGGCACAAACGCACGCGCAGTGCTGCCGCCCCGCCGATAAAAACAAAAGATGGCTGGCTTCTTCTTTATCATGCTATGGATAAAGACGATGCGAATCGCTATAAATTAGGAGCGCTTTTGCTTGATTTAAAAGATCCGGAAAAAGTTCTTTATCGAGCTCAACATCCAATTCTTGAGCCGGATGCCTGGTATGAAAATGATTGGAAGCCGGGTATCATATATGCCAGCGGAGCAGTTGTTAAAAATGGAAAACTTTTAGTATATTATGGCGGAGGAGATAAACACATCGGCATAGCATCTATTATGCTTTCAGATTTGATAAACAGTATGAAAAAAGATGGCGCAGTAAAATTAGAAAAAAATAAATCACTACATTTCCAATGAATTTTTATGTTTGTTGTTAAAAGATCAGAACAAAATCCAATCCTAGTTCCGGACAAAGATCATTATTGGGAAGAATTTTCGAGTTTTAATCTTTGTCCGATCAAACACGGCAAAATATTTTACGGAGCTTATCGCGCCATCTCGGCGGTAGATTTATTGCAAAATCCTCGGCAGATTTCAGTTATTGGTGTCGGAAAAAGCAAAGACGGAATACATTTTGAAGACCGCAACCCGCTTATTGTCCCCAAAGAAGAATGGGAAAAATTCGGCTGTGAAGACCCAAGAGTAACATATTTTGAAAATGTTTTTTATATTTTTTATACCGCTCTTTCAAAATATCCTTTCAGTGCCGATGGTATTAAAGTAGCCGTCGCTTCTTCGGGCAATTTAAAAAAAATCGATGAACGGCATCTAGTCACTCCTTTCAACGCTAAAGCCATGGCGCTTTTTCCAGAGCGAATAAATGGAAAAATCGTAGTTATATTTTCTTATCATACTGATACTCCTCCAGCCAAAATTGTTTTTGCTACCTTAGATAAAATAGAAGAGTTATGGTCGCCGTTGTTTTGGGAAAAATGGGAAAAGAAGGTGAATAATTATACGATTGATTTAAAACGTTCACCTTATGACCATATAGAAGTAGGAGCTCCGCCCATTAAAACCAAATATGGTTGGCTGATTATTTATTCTCATATTCAGAATTATTTTCCGTCGCCGAATGGTTCTGAAAGAATTTTTGGCATAGAGGCTGTTTTGCTTGATTTGAAAGATCCCCGGAAAATAATTGGGCGAACTAATGGCCCGTTGCTTGTACCGGAAGAATCTTATGAACTCTCAGGCTATGTTCCGAATGTGATTTTTCCGACCGGTGCTTTGGTTGAAAAGAATACCCTTACCATATATTACGGTGCAGCTGACACGACCGTATGTTCTGCGCGGGTTAATTTGACGGATCTCATTTTTAGCATGCACTATGAATACAGAGACCGTTTTCATTTCAAGCGTTCTCTTAAAAACCCGATTATTGTTCCTAAAACAGAAAATAATTGGGAAGCACGAGCAACCTTTAATCCCGGGGCCATATTATTGAACGAAAAGATTCATCTCGTTTATCGTGCAATGTCCTTGGACAATATATCTACCTTCGGATATGCTATGACAAAAAATGGAACAGACATAATAAAGCGATTATTTTTACCCATTTATATTCCGCGGGAAGATTTTGAGAATAAAAAAATCGACAATAAGAATTCCGGTTGTGAGGACCCAAGATTAACTAAAATTGGCAAAAATATTTACTTATGTTATACGGCTTATGATGGTATCGGTCCTCCGCGAGTGGCTATTTCATCCATCACAGAAAAAGATTTTATTTCTCACCATTGGAAATGGGAAAAACCATTTCTTATTACTCCCCAGGGTCTTGATGATAAAGATGCTTGCCTTTTTCCTAAAAAGTTTCCTCTGGGTTATTTTATTTTACATCGTGTAGGCAATGAAATTTGCGGTGATTATTTGAATTCACTTGATTTTAAAAACGAAACCGTGAAAAAATGCTTAAGAATCATCGGACCTCGAATAAACATGTGGGATAGTTATAAAGTAGGTGTTTCTGCTCCACCTATCAGAACTAAATATGGTTGGCTTTTGCTTTATCACGGCGTATCAAAAAGTCACAATATTTACCGTATTGGATGTGTTTTACTTGATTTGAAAGATCCCGCCATAGTGCTGGCGCGCAGTACGGAACCGATTTTTGAACCGGAGGAGCAATATGAAAAGAATGGGATTGTTAATAATGTAGTATTTCCCTGCGGCATGGTTCTAAAAAGCAAATTACTTTATATTTATTATGGCGGGGGCGATCGAGTGGTTGGTGTTGCAACCATGGAACTAGATGTCATCCTAAAGGCCCTTGTCCATAGTTTGAAGTATTAAATTAATAATATTTTGTGGTAAAATGGAAAAATGAAAATAAATTTACAAGGCAAAAATTTTGAGCTTACTGAGACCATAAAAGATTATATTCTGAAAAGAGTTACTAATTTAGAAAAATTATTATCCACAATTGAAACAAGAGGGGGAGAAATAATGGTTAATTTTGAAGTTGGCAAGAGCACTAAGCACCATAAATCAGGCATTGTTTTTCATTCCGATTGCTTGATTAATATAAACGGAAAGAAATTTTATTCCAGCTCCGATAAAGAAGATTTATACCAAACAATTGATGAGATAAAGGAAAATCTTTTTAATGAAATTAAAAAAAGCAAAGATCGTAGACAGACATTATTTAAGCGAGGAGCAGCCAGTATCAAAAAAATGATGAAGGGTCTCTCCAAACGAAATCCTTTTACTTCGAAATATTAAAAAATAAAGAAACCCCTTAAAAAGTTGTTTCTTTATTTTTTAAAGTTTGTAATTTATTTCTTTTCCACCCTCCGGAATAATTTTTTTGATTATAAATTTGTCGTTTAAGAGTTCTGCATCAGTAATAATTATTCTTTTGCCATCTTTGAAGAAGAAAATTCTAGGCCAAGAAGCATAAGCGCGGAATTTATTGTAGTTTTTAACTGAATCATCACTCAAATTTATTTCTCCATCTTCCTTTTTTATTTTTTTGCAATAAGTGGCTTCGTTCTCATTTTGTGGAGTTAATTTAGTTTTTCCATCTACAAAATCAGGCAAGATTTTTATTAAAAGCTCTCCCCCGATTTTTATCAAGCGTTTACGTAAATCTCCCGCTTTTTCTTCAGGCTCAATTTTCACTTTTTCTTGAACCATAATTGGACCCGTATCCATTTTATATTCCATTTTTTGGATAGTAATGCCTGTTTCTGTCTCTCCATTTAGAATGGCTGATTCCACTGGTGAAGCTCCGCGGTATTTTGGTAGTAAAGAATAGTGAATATTTATTGAACCTAATTTGGGTAAATTTAAAATATCTTCTGGTATTATTTTTCCGTAAGCGACTACCAAAAAGAAATCTGGGATATTTTGCTCACCACGAAAATTTTCTCCAGGCTCTTTAAGGTCGGACCTTAGGAATTTAAAGAGGTCCGACCTTTCCCCGCCTGTTAATTCTTCCGGTTGCAAGTATGGAATATTGTTTTCAATCGCCCAAACTTTTACTGGTGGGGGAGTAATAGTCATTTTGCGCCCCTGAGGTTTGTCAGGGGCAGTGATAATAAGCGATGGTATATAACCATTTTCTTTTAAAATTTCTAAGGTTTCAGATGCCACGTCCGGCGTTCCCCAAAATATAAAATTTAGATTATCTTTTTTCACTTTATAACTTTATGAACTTTTTACTTTATAAACTACTTAGGCAATTCCTCTTTAATATCTTTAGCATGATCAATGAAAAGTATGCCTTTCAGGTGGTCTGTTTCATGTTGGAAAATTTGAGCTAAAAGACCAGATGCGCCTCTTTGGAATTTTTTGCCGTTTTCATCATAAGCTGTAATCATTGCTTTTTTTGACCGATAAGTTTTTCCATATAGCCACCTGACGGAAAGGCAACCTTCCGGGGACCATTCTTTTTCGCGGGATAATTTTGAAATTTTGGGATTGATAAAAATTAAATCCTTGGGGATTTCCTTCTTTGGTATAAGGTCGGACCTTTTTGAAGACTCAAGGTCCGACCTTCGTTCTCCTCTGACAAAATCTTTATGAAAAATTTTTCCAGATACGATAAAAATAGACAGTAAATATCCTATTTGTGGCGCTGCGAGGGCTACTCCATCACTTTGGCTTTTTAATGCCATAGACATTTCTTTTAATACCTTTTTTATTTTGGGAATTGTAATTTCACTTACAAGTATATCTTTTGTATTCTGGCGCAGAACTTTATTTTCTTTTTGAACTATTATTCTCATTTTTATATGCGGGAAACTTACTTGATTTCCTTCAAATATTCCAAAAGATTTTTTAATTTCACAGTTTCTTGAGAGCGGTTAGACATATCGCGTACAATTACCGAATCATCAATAGCTTCTTTTACTCCGAAGATAAGTGCATAAGGAACGTTTAATTTTTCTGCAATTGCCAATTGAGAGCCAAGACTATCTTTCGAAATTGATTGAGTAATAGGAATATGTGCCTTGCGCAGTATCTCAATTATATTTAAACTTTTTAATTTTGCCTCAGAACCAAGTTGGATAAAACAAATTTTAGGCTTTTTAAATATACGAGGTGAAAGTTTTTTATACCAAGGAGATGAAATGATTCTATCTACTCCAATTGAAAAACCTACGGCTGGAACATCTTTTTTACCACCAATTTGGTGCGCCAGATAATCATAACGACCACCTCCTGCCAAAGTTAATGGTGTTCCATCTTCTGCACCTGTTTGTTCTATTATTTCAAAAACAGTACGGGTGTAATACGAAAGCCCGCGCACCAAATTTTTATTGATATTATATCCTATATTCATTTCTTCCAAATATTCCAATACTTCTTTGAAATGTTTTTTACAAGAAGCACAAAGAAAACTTATTGAATCCGGCGCATTTTCATTTATTTCTTTTGTTTTTTCTTCCTTGGAATCTAAAATACGGAGCGGATTTGTTTTTAAACGTTCGCGGTCAATGTGAGCCAAACCATTTATATGTTTTCTATAATAACTTGTGAGTTCTTTGATATATATATTTCGGCATTCTTTATCGCCGATAGAATTAATATCAACGGACATATTTTGCGCTCCCGCTTCTTCTAAAATACTCATTCCGACCTTAATTACCAGAGCGTCAACGATACTTTTGTCACTTCCTAAAGAATCTAAATCAAATTGCCAAAATTGCCTATAACGTCCGCGTTGAGGGTTATCATGTCGAAAAACTGGACCATACTGGTAGAACATTACAGGTTGAGGCATATTTTGCATTCCTTTTTCAATATAAGACCGCATTAAGCCTGCTGTGTGTTCTGGTTTTAACGCTAGATGATCTCCGCCTTTAGTTTTGAGGGTATACATTTCCTTATCTACTATATCTGTTCCCTTGCCGATACCTGATGTAAAAGTTTCCACATGTTCTAGCATTGGAGTTTCGATCGGCTTAAAACCATAATATACAGCTACCTCTTGTGCTTTCTCAAAAAATCCTTGGAAACTATAATATTCTTCATTTATAATATCCCTCATTCCCCTTGGAGAGAATAAATTTTTAGTCTTAGTTTTAGTACTTTTGAATCTTGTGTGTGGTTTTGTCTTTTTCATTATTTTAATGAATAGCTACCCGGTAAGATGTCGATCTTACTTATTGGCAATAAACGCAGAAATACTTTTCCTATTAAAAGTTTTTTTGATACCGCCCCCCAATATCTTGAATCAGAACTGGCAGATCTATTATCGCCCATTACAAAATATTCATTGTTTTTTAATTCATAACGAACATTGTTATCTATGGTGTTTTTTACGTAAGATTGATCAAGTATGAACCCTGAAGGATATTCTGTATTGAATATAATGACTACATCACCTTTTATATCTACTGTTTCATTTGGAAGTCCTATTATTCTTTTGATAAAAAACTTTTCCTGATCATTGGGATATCGAAAAACTACAACGTCATTTCTCTTTGGATCATTTAATCTGTAAGATATTTCATCTATTATTAAATATTGTCCGTCTTCAAAAGTAGGGACCATAGAAGAACCTGAAACTATAAAAGGTTGAGCAATAAATATGCGTATGGGAACAACTATGGCTATTGCCATCAATGCAAAACGCGCCAGTTCCCAAAATGATTGTTTGTTAGATTTCTCTTCCTCCATCGTTGTATTTTAACACAAAAAAGTCTTGACACGAAACAGAATTATGTTTTGTAATTCATAATTGGCAATTCGTAATTATTGTTTTCTGTTATGATAGAAACATGAAATTAGTAGTTGGTTTAGGAAATCCCGGTCAGGAATATGAAAACACCAGACATAATACCGGATGGCTTATGGTTGGGTTAGTTGAAAAAAGATTAAATATAAAAGATAAAATTAAGTTTGTATTACCGGACAAATTTATGAACAATTCTGGTAAAGTGATTGCACCATTAATAAAATCCAAAAAAGATTTAAAGAATCTTGTGGTAATTTATGATGACATTGATTTACCCTTAGGGAAAATGAAAATTTCTTTTAATAGATCTTCCGGAGGTCACAATGGGTTGGGTTCTATAATCAAAGCGTTAAAGTCCGAAGAGTTTTTACGTATCAGAATTGGAACTTCACCTGCCACTCTATCCGGTAAAATAAAAAAGCCGAAAGGAGAGAAGGCAGTGTTGAATTTCTTACTTGGTGAATACAAAAAAAATGAACTAGATGAACTCAAAAAACTTTCTAAAAAAGTAGCACAAGCATTAGAAATTATCTTTACAGAAGGAAAAGAGAAAGTAATGAGCTTGTATAATTAGATTTTTTAGATTTCCTTCACCGCCTCTATAATGATGCTTTTTTCGCCGTTGCGAAGGGAGACTTTGCCGGAAAAAGCGATGCATTTTTCAGGAACAAGTATCTCAATAGATTCCTTGAATATATTAGGGAAAGCGACAGCTTCTATGGAACCAGTTAAGTCTGAAATTTTTAAGAATGCCATACGGTCATTTCCTTTGGTGATAATGACTCTGGCAGTATCTATTATCCCAGCTATCGTTATTTGCGCGCCATTTTCCAATTTTTCTTTTATTTTTTTAATATTCATATCTCGGTTCTCTAATTTCCCGCGGATACGATCAAGCGGGTGCCCTGAAATATAAAGTCCCAACAATTCTTTTTCCCACAATAATTTTTCAGCTTGGGTGGCAGGTGGGGCATTTTTCAGTTTCAAAGTTGGAGTTTCCGGTTGTTCTAAATCGCCAAAGAGAGAAATTTGATTTTCATTTTTATTTCCAGACTCTTTGTTATATAGAAGCATATCTTCAAGATTAAAAAGAAAACATCCTCGATCACTCCATTCGTCCATACTGCCTGATTTAATCAAAGCTTCCATAGATTTCTTATTTAAATTTTTATGCTTGATTCTATCTAGAAAATCGGTAATTGATTTAAATTTTCCGTTTGTTTTTCTTTCAGCAATGATAGCGTCCGCAATGTCAGTACCTAAATTTTTAATGGTGTAAAGCCCAAATCTTATTTTTTCACTGGTGTTTTTCTCTTCATTTCTAACCACGGTGAAACCTCCATAGCTTTCATTGATATTGGGGGGCAGAACCGGGATATTCATATTTTTACATTCATTAATTATTTCAGATATTTTTTCTATATCTCCTGATTCAGCCGTAAGAATAGCAGTCATATATTCAACAGGATAATTTGCTTTCATGTAAGCCGTTTGATAAGCAACCTTGCCATAACTGGCCGCATGCGCCTTGTTAAAACCATAAGCTTGAAATGGTTCAAAAATTTTCCAGAGCTTTTCGGCGAATTCCAGAGTTTGTCCATTTTCAATAATACCTTTAGTAAATTTTTCTCTTTGCGCCGCCATCTCTCTAGGAATTTTTTTACCGACAGCCTTACGGAACTTATCTGCTTCTTCCCAGTTATATCCAGCAAGTTCCATAGCGCAGAAAAGGAGATCATCCTGATAAACAATAAGTCCATATGATTCGCTCAAGAATTTTTTCATTCGCGGGTCTAAATATTTCACCAGACTTCTATCATGTTTGCGTTTGATGTATTCTGGGATTGATTCCATCGGTCCTGGACGATAAAGTGCCACCATTGCATTAATATCATGAATGGAAGTAGGTTTAAGTTCTTTTAAGAACCTTGTCATACCGGCCCCATTTAATTGAAACAATCCTTCAGTTTGGCCATTTGCCAAAAGTGAGAAAGTTTTTTTATCATTAAGTGGAATATGTTCTATGTCTATGTTTATATTATAAAATCTTTTTACTAGACTTATGCTATCCGCCAAAATGGATAAATTTCTAATGCCGAGAAAATCAAATTTTAAAAGTCCTGCTTCTTCCACACTATACATATCATATTGAGTAATTATTTTCCCGCCCTTGGGGTCGAATTGTATAGGCACATATTCATAGAGAGGCTTGGGAGCAATGACAACTCCGGCCGCGTGCACTGAAATATGCCTGACGCAACCTTCTAATTTAAGAGCCAAATCTATTATTTTTTTTGTATCCTTTTCGCTTCTGTACGCGTCTCTTAGTTCCGGTACTATCTCCATAGCATGATCTATGGTCATCGGCAAGCCTTGGGACCCCGTAGGAATCATTTTAGAAATTCTATCACCCATATTGTAAGGATAGCCCAAGGCACGGGCAACATCACGTACTGCGCCACGCGCCATCATGGTGCCGAAAGTTCCAATTTGCGCCACCTTGTCTTCTCCATATTTATGTTTGGCGTATTCTATCATTTGGTCCCGTTTGTTATCGGCAAAATCCATATCAATATCTGGAGGAGATGGACGAAATGGATTTAAAAATCTTTCGAAGGGAAGTTTGTATTCCAGCGGATCTACATTGGTGATACCTAAAAGATAAGTGACCATAGATCCTGCCACTGAGCCCCTAATGGTGGTTAAAATACCGTGGTCTTTAGCATAATCCAACAAATCATCCACTACTAAAAAATATGGCGAATAGCCCTTTTTAAAAATAATTTTAAGTTCATATTCTATTCTTTCTTTTATTTCTGGTGTCTCTTTTATGCCCAGTTTTTTGAAACCAGCATAAGTAAGTTCACGTAATTTCTGATCATAAGTTTTTCCCTCCTCAATTTTAAAATCAGGGAAAACCCAATTACCGAGCTCCAGTTCAAGGTTGCACATATCGGCAATTTTTTGAGTATTGGTAACAGCTTCGGGAATATCTTTAAAAACCTCTAATGCTTTTGGGGTATCAATCAGAGAAAAATCATCATCTGAAAACTCGAACTTAGATGCTTCTCTGCTATCTCCCTGGGTATTTATTTGAAGCAGAGTATGATGCGCATCGTGGTCTTCACTGCACGGATAATGAGAATCCTGTGTCGCCACAATCGGGATATTGTTTTTTTTAGCAAGTTTAATCAAGGTCTCGCGTACCTGTTTGTCATTTTCAACAGACGGATGATTCTGAATTTCTATGAAATAATTTTCTTTGCCAAAAATTTCTTGATATTCTCGGATGATTTTTTCTGCTTTTGTTAAATCATTCCGAACTATGCTTTGCGAAAGTTCTCCGCCCAGACAGCCCGAAAGGGCTATAACGCCTTCATTGTGTTTTTGCAATATCTCTCTGTCCATTCTTGGTTTATAATAATATCCTTCTAGATTTGAGATAGTGACTAACTTTATTAGATTTTTATATCCTTCTAAATTTTTTGCAAGCAAAGTGAGATGATAGTAACGCTTGCCTCCTTCCGATTCAACTGCCCTATCTTTACGAGAACCCGCAGTCATATATGCTTCCACCCCGACAATAGGTTTGATACCCTCTTTTCTTGCCAGTTTGTAAAACTCAATAGCGCCGTACATATTGCCGTGGTCTGTTATGGCCATAGCAGGCATTTTGAATTTTTTTGCAAGGGCAATTAGATCTTTAAGCTTAGAAAGCCCGTCTAAAAGGGAATAATGGGAATGGGTGTGCAAGTGTATGAATTTTACTTTGGTTTCCTCCATTTTTAATATATTAGCACATTTTTCGTTTATTTTTGATATAATATATGTATTAAAATTTATATGTAAAATCATGAAAATCAAAAATTTTTGCGCCTTCGCCCTCGGAGTCATAAAGACAGGGAACCCACGACGCTCAGATTTTTATTTTCATGATTTGGTATAATTAAAATTATGAAAAAAATAAGGGTTGGTATAAATGGTTTTGGCAGGATAGGCAGAGCATTTTTGAAAATAGCCTGGGAGCGACCGGAGATTGAAATAGTAGCAGTAAATGATCTGGGTGATATTGCTAACATGGCATATTTGCTGAAACACGATACAGTTTATGGAAAATGGAATCATGATATAAAAATAGAAGGAGAAGTTTTAATAATTGATAATAAAAAAATTAAAGTTTTAGCGTTAAAAGACCCCGCTTTGCTTCCTTGGAAAGATTTAAGTGTTGATGTAGTGGTAGAATCAACCGGACTTTTTACTTCTTATACTAAAGCAAACGTGCACATTTTAGCTGGTGCCAAAAAGGTGGTGATCACAGCTCCCGTAAAGAGTTCAGATGAAACAATAAAAGGTGAAACTGTTTTAATGGGAGTGAATGAAGAAAAATTCGGTACTTGCGATATTACTTCCAATGCTTCATGTACGACGAATGCAGGTAGTCCTTTAATTGCCATTTTAGATGAGACCCTTGGTGTAGAAAAAGCAATTTTAAATACAGTCCATGGTTATACTGCTAGTCAATCAATTGTTGATGGTCCAAATAAAAAAAATTTTCGTGAAGGTCGGGCGGCTGCCCAAAATATTGTGCCTTCTTCAACAGGAGCAGCCATTGCCGTAACGAAGGCATTTACAAAATTAGAAGGACTTTTTGATGGTATCGCTATGAGAGTGCCGGTGGTAGCCGGATCGATTGTTGATATTACTTTTATTTCAAAGAAAAATACGACTGCAGAGGAAGTGAATGAAATTTTTAGAAAAGCTTCAAAAGATAAAAAGTGGGAAAATATTTTTTCTACGACGGAAGAAGAACTTGTTTCAAGCGATATTTTAGGAAACAAATATGGTTCTATTGCAGATCTGAAGATGACCCGGGTGGTTGGAGGAAATCTGGTAAAAGTATTGGGATGGTATGATAACGAAATGGGGTATACATATACCTTAGTAAAACATATTATTAAAACAGGGGAAACCATAAAATGATATGAAAATTTTTATTGGTACAGATCACGCAGGGTATGTACTTAAAGAAAAATTAGTTTCTTTTTTAAAACTTCAAGGACATGAAGTTATTGACAAGGGTGCTTTTGAATATAATGAAGATGATGATTATCCGGATTTTGTTATTCCAGTTGCAAAAGAAGTTTCAAAAAACCCGGAAGGAGTGAGAGGTATAATTCTTGGTGGGACCGGAGAAGGGGAAGCGATTGCAGCAAATAAATTTCCTCATGTAAGAGCTGTAGTTGATTATGGAAAAGCAGAAGCCGTTGTCGATGATGAATCAAATATTATAATCAGGTCAAGACAACATAATAATTCGAATATTCTTTCTCTTGGCGCTAGATATTTTACCGAAGAAAACATGATGGAAGATATCAATCTCTGGCTTAATACCCCTTTTAGTGGACACGAGAGACATGTTCGTCGTTTAGCAAAAATAGATAATCTAAATGCCCACCCCTAAAACATCAAAATCAGAATTATGGCTGAAGATTGCAATACTAACAATGTTGCTGTTTCTTGGAGTCTCTTCAGTCTCAGCGGTTGATGGTAGTATCACTAAAACTTTAAGGTATGGAATGAAAGATACTCAAGTGAAGTATCTGCAACAATTCTTGAATGAGAAAGGTTATATAGTATCCAGAATAGGAGCTGGTTCAGTAGGTTTAGAAACCACTTATTTTGGTAAAGCTACTGACACAGCCGTTAAAGCTTATCAAAGAGCTAAAGGTCTAGTAGCAGACGGAATATTCGGTACTAAATCTCGTGCTTCCTTAAGTGGTATTATGACTTATTATCCAACTCCAGTAGTGACAAACTATCCAGCTGGTTGTATTTCTAATTCAGGTTATAGTGCTTTCACTGGTTTAGCTTGTAATAGAAGCACCATTACCACTTATCCAACCGGCTGTTCATCAACTTTAGGCTTTAGTGCTGTTACTGGTCGTAAATGTGATGGCACAGTGCAAACCACCACTTTCACTACCAGTAGTGGCAGTAAGAAAAGTGGTGGTGGAGGTGGTGGAGGAGGAAGTACTCCAACCCCTACTCCTGCTCCCACTATTTCTATTTCTACCAACTCAACCTCAGTATCGTATAACAATTCTGCCACTCTCACTTGGTCAGCCACTAATGCTACCTCTTGTACTGCCAATGGTGCTTGGTCAGGAACTAAAGCAACTTCAGGCACTGAATCAACTGGTAGTTTAACTTCCACTAAGATTTATACTCTCACTTGTAGTGGAGTAGGAGGCAGCACTTCAAATTCAGCCGCGGTGACTGTTGAAACACAACCCGTAATGTCTGGCACTCTTACTTCATCAGCCCCTTCTTGTACCATTGTTTCTGGTAGTAGTAGTTGTAATGTAAATTTTACTTGGACCACCACTAATCCTCAAGCTGTCTCTACCGTTACTAAACCTACTAATGTCAATGTAGCTAATGGTAATACAGGTACCAATGTTTCATTTGCTGTTAAATATAATTCTGAAACTTTTTATCTTTACAATAATTCTCAGCTATTAGCACAAAGTACAATTACTGCAAATTGTGTTTCTGGTACTGTATGGAATGGAAGTATTTGTGCTCTATCTCAGAATATTTCTCCTACTGTTTCTATAACTTCCCCTGCTTCCAATGTTACTTCTTTTTCTTTAAACTCTACATTAAATTTTTCAGGTACCATTTCTGATCCAGATAGTTCTTCTCTTGTTGTTTCTTGGTACATTGATCGTATGGGAGATAATATTGAATCTGCTTTAATAAAAGAATCTACTCAAACTCCTGGTGTTTCTTCTGGTTCTATTACAATGTCTGGTACTAAAATAAATACTGATACTCAAAACATCAGTTTACAGGATGTTGGTGCGACATATAATCTTACCATTAAGGTTTTTGATAGTGTTAATGTTATTGAAACTACTCGTAGTTTTGTTCTTGTTGGTGTAACTGCTACATGTTCTGATGGCATAAAGAATCAGAATGAAGTTGATACTGATTGTGGAGGGAATTGTGCTGCGTGTGCAGCTGGAGGAAAAATCTCTATATATCCTAATAATCCACGTTATTTTCAGAGTGCTTCAGGAACCCCGATGTTCTTGCTGGGATACTATAATTGGGCTTGTGTACACCCTGATGGGACAATTGATCATTTTGAACCTTATGGTTATATGACCAGTACTTATGCCAACATGATACAGAAGAGTCAGGATTATGGCTTGAACTATATCAGGATAAGTCTGGGTATCAACAAGATTAATACGTGTCGTGCTGCTTTTGCATATGTCAGTGGGAAAGCAGATCTAGACCAATGGGACACAGTGTACTGGAATGGTTTTAAATATTATCTTGATCTCGCAAAGCAAAAAGGATTGATTGTCCATATAACAATATTTGATGCTGTTGATTTTAGGGGAGGCTCAGAAGATTATAGGTGGGTTAATTCATATTGGAATGTTGATAACCAAAAGCAATCTTATTATGGTGATTTGGATATAAATAATAATGGGTATGCCGATCAAGCGGGAGAATTTTATCGTGTATCAGATTTCAATAATAATGTAGGAGTAGGAAAATATCAGCGTAAGTTTATTGATAAAGTCATTCAAGAAACAGGCAATTATGACAATGTATTTTATGAAATCGGCAATGAGCTTTTAGGCTCAACCACTGAATGGAATTATGCAGTCGCATCTTACATAAAATCAAAGACAGACATACCCATTACTGAAAATTCCTGTGATAAAAAATCTGGTTGTCTCGCAAAAGCATCCAGTACTGATGGATTGACAAAACATACACCAGATACAATGTCAGAAGTTAAAACCAGTGTTGGAGAATTGTCAGGTTTAGGATATCCGTTTATGCAGGATCCTGATGGTTCGGGGATAATGGCGGCATCATCCAATGATTTGCGTGCAGCTGCATGGTATTCTTTTACGGGTGGCGCATTTGGATGGGGTGGCTTCACAGAAGATTTCTGGATAAATAACGTGAGGACAGATGTTCTCCGCTATTATGGCAACCTTATTAAATTCATCGAACAGACGGGCGCTCCATTCTGGGATATGTTCCCTAATCATAATCTTGTAAGCAATTCCGGCGTCAATTCGGTCCTCTCTAAGACAAATAATTATTATCTTGTGTATGTGAAGAGCGATTCCCAAATAACATTAAATCTAGCCCAAGCTTCAGGCACATTTACTGTCAAGCTTTATAATCCTGCAACAGGAGTATTTACTGATAGTTCTAATGTCCAGGGAGGATCAACAATAACTATCAACAAACCTTTAGGAGCAACCGATTGGGTATTACATTTAAAGAGTACTGCAAACGCTACTAATACCCCCTGGAACACCTTCGCAGAAATAAATAAACGTGTGTCAAGTAATCTTGCCAACGCACTTACTGCATTCTGGTCAGCATTTGGAGCTTTTCTTGTTGGAGTATTTGGCGATTAGGTTTTGTAAATCTCTTCAATAAAACAGAACAGATAATTAATAAAATGATTGAAATAATTCCAGCCATATTACCGAAAAATTACGAAGATTTAAAAAATAAAATCGCACTAGTACGTGGAATAGTTCCTGTTGTTCAGATAGATATTTGTGATGGGATTTTTGTGCCCTCTAAAACCTGGCCCTTTTCTACAGGGGGAGCCGAAGATTATAATTTTCATAGAATTTTGAATGAGGAAGAAGGAATGCCTTTTTGGGAAGATATTGATTTTGAATTTGATCTTATGGTTGTAGATGCGGTGAAAAATTTTGATCTTTATACAAAATTGGGAGCGAAAAATATTATTTTTCATCTTGAAGCTGTAGGTGATTTAAAAGAATTTAAGAATTTTCTTGAAGGTATAGATATGTATATAAGAGAAATGATGAAAATAGGCATATCTATTAATATAAATACATCTCTTGAACAAATTTTTCCTTTAATTAATAATGTTGATTTTGTGCAATTTATGGGTATAGAAAAAGTTGGATTTCAGGGACAAGAGTTTAATAAAAAAGTTTTAGAAAATATAAAAATATTAAAAGAAAGATTTCCAGATCTTGTAATTTCTGTTGATGGAGGAGTGAATTTTGAAACCGTGCCTCTACTGATAGAGGCAGGAGCAATGAAACTCATTATTGGTTCAACCATTTTTAATACAGATGATATTGTTGGGACAATAGAAGAATTTAAAAACTTAGGCTGAAATATATGATTAAATTAATCATGTTTGATTTCGACGGAGTGATAGATAATAACTATGAACTAAGTTTTGAGTTGAATGGGAAAAAAATTTCTTGTCTTACCAGAGAAGAGCATAAGAAAATATATGAAGGTAATATTCATTTAGAAAGAGAAAAATTAAAATGCAGAGATACCGGGTTTGATTTTTTAAAATGTTTAAGCAACACAAGAAAAACACGTAAAATAAAAGATGAGGTAAGAAAAACATTGGAGAATCTATCAGAAGATTATACTTTGGGCATAATTTCTTCGTGTTATGAGTATGGAATTAGAGATTATCTTCAGACCAATGGAGTTGGAAATTTATTCTCTTTTTTGTATGGTCTTGAAACACACAAACTTAAAAGTCACAAATTTAAAAAAGTTCTAAATGATTTTAATTTTAAAAAAGAAGAATGCGTTTTTATTACAGATACCTTGGGGGATATTTTAGAAGCTAATAAAGTAGGCATAAATACCATTGCTGTTGATTTTGGCTATCACGAAAGAGAAAGATTAGAAAAAGGCAACCCGCTAAAAATAATTTCCAGATTTGGAGAGCTGATTGAAACTGTAAAAAGTTGTTAGGAAGTTGTTAGGCAAGACCTCACAACCTCAACTTTTCTCTTTATATCTCAGCCAATCAATAATTTCTTCTTTAAAAGAATCTTTAGAAGAAAAATAATCTGGAAAATCCCTAGGATCTATGATTAAATTTTCTCTTCTATTTTGACCGCTATAATCCAAAAAACTAGAATACAAATAAGTGTTCAAAAATTCAAAAGTTGTTTTTAAATTTCTTATACCTTTTTCTTTCCATTTTCTATTTATAAATTTCACTGGATTAAGATGGATATAGGAAAAAAGATATTTTAATTGCTTGTCAGTTTTCATGTGAATTGATTTAAATTTTCCTTCAAAAAGTCCACCTGTTCTTTTATGTGTTTCGTTAAAATACATAACGTATGATGTAGATAATTTTTGCATAAATTTACTTAGTCCTTCTTCTGAAAGGGGAGTAATTAAAAGATGAAAATGGTTTGGCATAAGACAATATGCACCAATAGATACCAATGGATTTTCTATTTCTCTCAAAAATATTCCGCCTCCTTTTTCCAAATTAAAAAAGTTGAAACTTTCATTTGTATTTATACCATAAAGTAAAGCAACGAAGCGCTCGTAATCTTTTTTAGAAAGGAAAATTTTCTGTTTACTGTTCCCTCTATTATATATATGATAATATTCACCTGGTACAAACGAAGTTTTTCTTATAGACATATTTATATATTACAAAATAAAAAGTTGTTAGGCAAGACCTCACAACTCCTCACAATTTCCTCACAACTTTCTCTGTGGATAACTTTCTTGCGAAAACACTTCGGGGGGGGGGTATACTTTCAGTGTTTAAAGAAAAAGGTCTTTATTATTAGTATATTAATACACAGAGGAGCTCTGTGTGAAATAAAAAATATGATAAAAATGCGTATGTTAGTGTTAGTAGAAATATTAGCAATTAGTTTACCAGTGGTTTTGTTTGCTCAAACAGATTCAACAACAACGTCAGATACGTCTTCTTATTTTACAGGCGGTTGTATGACAGTTTCACCCGGAAATACTGAGATTCAAACACTAAGGAATCAGCTTACTTGTGTATTTAATTTAGTTATAGATCTTTCTGATAAAGTAAAAAGTTTAGAAAACAGAGTAAATGCTTTAGAATCAAGAACAATATTAACACCAGTACCTACTGTTGATAATGGGACAATAGGTTGTAGATATATGGAAAATGGAAAAGGTATGATTTGCTCAGACGGACCAAAACCAGTAGATGGAACAGATGGAGTGAAAATAATTCAAGATTTTCTTAAGAAAGAAGGATCATTTACTTATCCAACAGCAACTGGATATTATGGTCCAATAACCACAAATGCAGTTAAACAATTTCAGACAAAACAAGGGCTTACTGCAACAGGTTTAGTTGATAAAATTACTCTTCAAAAAATGCAGACTTTAGCTCCAACTGTAGCACCAAGTACGAGTACTTATATACAACAGGTTCAAGCTCCCTAAACACAAAATAAATGTTTATGTGTTGAAAAGAAAAAATCCTCTTTAAAGGGGATTTTTTCTTTTCTCTTGTGCTATAATTTAAATAATGGCTTTTCTGTCGGACGAAAAAATCAAAGAATTTCAAAAAAAAGCAAATGATATTCGTCAGAGTATTATTGAAATGCTGGTAGAAGCAGAAAGCGGACACACAGCAGGGCCGCTTGGTATGGCTGATGTTTTTACCCTCTTTTATTTTCACATTTTAAAACACAAACCTCAAAATCCGTCTTGGGAAGGACGTGATAGATTGGTTCTTTCCAACGGGCACATTTGTCCAGTGCTGTATGCCACTATGGCGCACAGTGGGTATTTCCCGGTGGAAGAATTGAAAACTTTGCGTAAGTTTGGTACTCGCCTGCAAGGGCATCCGCATAGAGAATATTTGCCATTTATTGAAAATTCTTCAGGACCGTTAGGTGAAGGACTTTCACAAGCAATCGGTATGGCTCTGGCTGACAAAATTGATAAAAAAGACAAAGACAGATTTATTTATTGTTTTATGTCGGATGGAGAACTGGATGAAGGAAATTCTTGGGAGGCTATAATGCTGGCTGGGAAAAATAAATTGAGAAATTTAATTGCCGTGGTGGATAGAAATAATATTCAAATAGATGGCTACACTGAACACATCATGCCCCTAGAACCATTAGCGGATAAATGGCAAGCTTTTAATTGGCATGTGATAGAAGTAGGAGGACATGATTTCAAGGCCTTAAATGAAGCTGTGGAAGAAGCTCAAGAAATATTTGAAAAACCAACTGTGATTATTGTGCATACCATTCCTGGCAAAGGCGTAAAAGAGTTTGAAAGAGATTATAAATGGCACGGTATACCACCAAATAAGGAAGAAGGCGAAATGGCTTTAAAAGAATTACGAAATAAATTATGACGAATTTCGTAATTCATATAAATTAATTATGTTAAATCCCAAACTAAAATTAAATCCAAAGTTATTTAATCAAGATGTTGAGCAAGTACCCATCCGAAAAGGTTTTGGGCAAGGATTACTTTTGGCGGGAGAAATAGACAAAAATGTCGTGGCTCTTTGCGCTGACCTAACCGAAAGCACCCAAATGCATTTTTTTAAGGAAAAGTTTCCAGAGAGATTTATTGAAATGGGAGTAGCTGAGCAAAACTTAGTGACTGTGGCTTCAGGTATGGCTGCTATGGACAAAATTCCTTTCTGTTCTTCTTATGCCATGTTTTCTCCCGGCAGAAACTGGGAACAAATCAGAACAACCATAGCCTATAATGACAGGCCCGTAAAAATAGTAGGTTCACATGCCGGTATTTCAGTCGGAGCGGACGGAGGCACGCATCAAGCGCTTGAAGATATTGCTCTGATGAGAGTAATTCCGAACATGGATATAATTTCTCCTTGTGATGCCATAGAAGCGAAAAAAGCGACTGTGGCGTTGACTAAAACTGGAAAACCGGCGTATCTACGTTTAGCTCGTGAAAAAACTCCCATCATTACTACAGAAGAAACTCCTATGCAAATAGGAAAAGCAGAAATTTATTGGGTACCGGACGTGGGGTTAGCGCAAGTAGGTATCATAGTCACAGGCAGTCTTACCTATCATGCTATGCTTGCGGCTAAAGAATTAGAAACAAAAGGAATAAAAACTAAAGTAATGAATTTATCTTCTATTATGCCGATAGATATAGAAGCAATCGTTGCTCTTGCCAAAGAATGCAGAGCCATAGTAACCGTAGAGGAACATCAGGTAAAAGGAGGAATGGGGAGCGCTGTGGCTGAAGTACTCGCCCAAAATTATCCTGTACCTATAGAATTTATCGGTGTTCAAAATTTATTTGGTCAATCAGGCAGTCCTGATAAACTGATAGAACATTACCAAATGGGGACACCTGATATTATACTTGCGGTAGAAAAAGTATTGAAAAGAAAAATAAATCCACATACTTAATCTAAGTGTGTGGATTTATTTTTTTAACTTTATAATTTTCTGGTGCGACCTTTAAATATTCTTCTAATTTTTCTTTGGTAAGAAGTCCTGCTTGCGCTCCAATATATTGAACCACAGACATTGAGTTTATAGGTCCCCAAGAAAATGCTTCGAGAGGAGATTTGCCTAAAGCAAGAGCCACCGCAAATGTTGAAGAAAAAGCGTCTCCCGCCCCGGTACGATCTATTGGTGGAGCAATGTCTGGATAAATAGGATTGTGCCACAGTTCTCCCCCTTTATAAAGATAAGCCCCCTTAGGGCCATCGCTGATTACAACCATTTTAGGTCCCAACGCCTGAATGCCTTTTGATAAAACCAAGATATCCTTATCCTCCGTGTTTAATATTTTTTGAGCCTCCTCTAAATTAGAAAAGAAAACATTCGTTCGCGCATAAATTTCTTTTAAATTTTCGGTACCAAATTTAATTTGAAAAGTCCCGGGCTGAAATGCCAATTTTACGTTTTCGTGTCTTTTGAGATAATTTGATATTTCAGTATGAAAAGGCAATGAATCTTCACCCATGGAACTTAAATAAATCCAAGAAGGGGAATGATATTCTTGTGATTCTTTAGTGTCAGTCCATTCGCGGTTATATTTCTGATGTTTAATCAAGATGGTTCTGTCTATATCATACCAGAGCACATAATGATAATTTGTTAGTTTATTTTTTTCTATTTTTACAAATGTTGTATCAATTTTTTCTTTTTCTAACACCGCCAGACAATCTTTTCCGTTCTGGTCGTCTCCCATAGTTGTCATGAGAGCAGTATTTAGTCCGAGTCTAGCAGCACAGACAGTAGCGTTCGGACTATTGCCGACTGCTGGGATTACGTCCAATGATTCATAGGGTACTTTGTCTCCAAACCGCAAACAAAGTTCACAAGCTTCTGTGTCTATCTTACAATGCACATGAGCGTCCTTTATTTTTATAAATGCATCTATCACAATATCCCCAATTGCAAGAAAATCTATCTTTTTCATATGATATAATCATAACACATTTATTTTAAAATATAAAAATAACGATTATGTCTAAAAAAACAATTTTAGTTTTGGTAGGGTTTGCTTTTTTATTTTCATTTAATTTGGCGCGAGCAGATGTGGTCATAAATGAAGTTGCCTGGATGGGTACACAAACGAGCCAATATGAAGAGTGGATAGAATTAAAAAATACTGGGTCTGAAAGTGTATCTCTTGTTGATTGGAAATTATATAAAAACAGTGGAACACTTTTATTTTCTCTCTCTGAGACAATTCCCGCGGGTGGATATTTTCTTGTTTGCCGAACGACACCAAGTGTTCCGAATCCGCTTTCTGGGATTTGTCACGAACAGGGAGTATTTGGTGGAAGTGGGCTCAATAATACAAGTGATCTCGTGCAATTAAAAAATGCGAGTGAGATAGAAGTTGATTTGGTGGATGGAACCATAGGAGGTTGGCAGGCTGGAAGTGCTGAGACTAAGGAAACTATGCAATGGGATGGTTCATCTTGGATTACTGCCACATCTACACCCGGGGCAGAGAATCAAGTTTCAGAAGATAATGGAGAAGAAGAACAGACAGAAGATACAGTCACCGGTTCTTCCGGTAGCAGTAAAAAAGCTGAAACTAAAGAACCAGAAACTCCCTTGGTAAATAAAACAAAAATTACCGCTCAGATACCGGCTTTTGTGGGGCTGCCTATTCAATTTAAAGCAAGCAATACGGTTTCCGATAAATCTTGCGGTAAATATTTCTTGAATTTCGGAGACGGAAATTTTTTAGAGACAGAAAAAACATTTCCCATTCCGGAAAAATTTTCCCATATTTACCATTACCCGGGAGAATATATTGTTACTCTGGAATGTTATGAAAGTTATCTTTCTGCGGAACCGGATAGTTCTGATAAAATTATAGTCAAAGTCATTTCCTCGGAAGTTGTCATATCAAAAATAGGCGATGCCAAAGATTTTTTTATAGAAATTTCCAACAATGCTCCTTTTGAAGCCGATATTTCCGGCTGGGTACTGATAAGCTATCAAAATAAGTTTGTTTTTCCGAAGAATACGATAATTAAGTCAAAAAATAAAATAATTGTGTCTCCTAAAACCACTAATTTTTCCATTTTAGACAAAGAAACTCTGAAATTAATAAATTCTGAAGGAGAGACGGTGCTTGATTATTCTTTTGCTAAACCAATTAGGATATCAGCAAAAAATTCTGTCCCCCTGAAAATATCTATGACGAAAGACTATAATTTATCAGAAAATGATACAAATATAAATGTGCCAGTCTCGACTGGCGTGAGTCTAGGCGGGCCGGTTGATAATTTGTTAGCTGGAGCTATAAAAAGCGATGTCAATACGGGAAATAATATAAAATACGGGATATTTGGTTTATTTGCTTTGTTGGGAGTTGGAACGAGCACCGCTTATTTTATCCGTAATCGCAATAGAAAATCTGTTTCAGAAGCAATCGGGAATGATTTCAAAATAATTGACGAATAAATTATCTGGGCAACAAAAAGACTAAATATTATTTTCATTTTTATTTTTGTCCCTTTTTTCTTTTTTAATGTTCTGATATAAGGCAATTAAATCCGTGGCAATATTTGCACTACAAAATTTTTCCGCAGTTTTTTTCGCTGCATTGGCCATTGAGAGACGTTTCTCATTATTATTAAGTAATTCTCGTGCATATATTTCAGCTTCTTTTTCTGTTGAAACAATATATCCATTTTGACCATTTTGTATAATTTCTGGGGCAACTCCTACTGAAAAAGAGATCGGAATAAGACCTTGAGACATACCTTCTACTAAACTTAAAGAAAAACCCTCATATCTAGAAGAAATAAAAAGGATACTCCCAAAAAGAGGCGCAAGAGCACCTGGAATTAGGTCTTTGCGCAAGTTTACATACATGTAATGTTTTGGGAAAGAAACTTTTAACCATTCTTTAAGTTTGCGATTTGTGGTCATACATATCGTAGTTTTTGAAATTTCAGGAAAAGCACGATAGAAATTGACTAACCTAGAAAGTCCTTTTAATTTTAAAGTAAACACATCGTTGCCAAGCCTCCCTAGAAATATAAGATGTGGTTTTTGTATTTCAACAGTTCGTTGTGGCTTAAACCAATAATCTTCAATTGCATTGTGGATGACAAATATTTTTTCTTTTGGTATTCCCATATTTTCTAGTTCATCTTTTACTTTTTCTGATGTTGCAATGCAAGCAGTTGCGCGTGACCCAGCTATTATCTCTATGTCAGCTATGTCTTCCATTGGGCGACGTGTTTTTAAATCAAGCTCTGGAATAATACTAAGTTTTTCCAATTCTTTAAAAATCAATTTTTCTTCTACAGGTAATTTTTTAGTAAGTGGCACAGAAGTAAGATAACCACGAATCGTGGAACCGAAATGACAAACTACTGGAGTATCAAAAGGTAGAAAAGGAAGTGGAGTATAAGTGGTTCCTTGAATAACATCATATTTTAAAATATCCTTTTTGTTTTCAAGCATTGAATAAAAGAAAAGAATATTTGCTATTCCCCTTAAATGTGTTGGTGTATCAGAAAGTTGATATCTTGGATAAAAGTGTCGTACTTGTACACCCGATGCCCCAAGGGCTTGTGCCATAAAACGATTGATTTGAGCTGCTCCTGTATGCATATCTGTATGGATACGTTTTTCGTTATGTATAAATGCAACCTTTATTCCTGTTTTTTTTATTGGCGTTGGAAAGGGTTCTGCTTTTTCTGAAGAAAAAAACTTAAACAGCGAACGTGTAGCATAAAATGCGCGCCTTTGTAGTCCGTGGTTTTTGTTTTGCATTATATTTTAATAATAACATGTATTTTACATTACTAAAATTATTGTAATCCCCAACAAGAACTATTTATGAGTTTAGGTTATAATAATTATTATGGAAACAAAGTGGTATTTGTTATCCCAAGAACAAATATTTGAAAAGCTTCACACGTCGTTACATGGGCTTACCCCAAGCGATGTTCAAGATAAGATCAAGCAATATGGTTTTAATATTTTACCAGAGAAAAAACCTACTTCTCTAATTCGTCTTTTCTTTAATCAATTCAATAGTCCGCTTATTTTAATATTGTTATTAGCAAGCGTCATTACATATATTATTGGAGGGACAACAGATGCATACATTATCTTAGCTGTGCTAATCTTTAATGCAATTGTTGGGACGATTCAAGAAGGTAAAGCCCAAAACACTCTTAATGCTCTCAAAAAGTTTGTTGAAACAAAAGCAACAGTACTGCGTGATGGTACAGAATTTATTATTCCAGATCGTGAAATAGTGCCCGGCGATATTATAAATTTAGAGGAAGGAGAAAAAGTATCTGCCGACGCACGAGTTATTCTTTCGCAAAATCTTAAGGCTGATGAGGCATCACTTACAGGAGAATCAGAACCAGTTTATAAAATAGCCGAAATTCTTAAACAAGAATCCTCTGTTGCTGATCAAAGAAATATGTTATTTAAAGGCACACATATTGTTTATGGGAACGGAAGAGCTGTTGTTGTGGGAACAGGATCCTCTACGGTTATCGGCAAGATTGCCAAAGAAATTTCCTCTATTGATACTGAAATTCCCTTAAAAACAAATATCCGATATTTATCTCGAGCAATTATTATTACTGTGGGAATAATTTGTGTAGTGCTGTTTAGTATCGGTATAGCAACTGGTGAATCAATACGGACCATGTTTACTGTCATAGTATCGCTTTCAGTATCTATAATCCCAGAGGGGTTACCTATCGTAATAACGCTAGTGTTGGCAACAGGGGTCTGGCGAATGTCTAAACGCAATGCTTTAGTAAAAAAACTTCAAGCCGTCGAAGCCCTTGGCCAAGCACAGATTATTGCGGTTGATAAAACTGGCACTATTACAAAAAATGAATTAGTCGTGCGACAAGTGTGGACGACAGATAAATTATTTGATGTTGGTGGTGTTGGCTACGAACCTGTGGGAAATGTAATGCTTGAAAACAATGTTATAGATGCAGTCAATCATCCGGAGTTGCTTAGAGTTGGCAAGGTTGTTGCTCTATGTGTCAGTGCTCGACTTTTATTTTCTGATACTGGAAAACGTTGGTCTATAGCTGGCGATCCGACAGAAGCGGCAATGGTGGTCTTTTCAAGAAAAATTGGATTTAATAAAGAAGATTTACTGGTTGAGTCGCCAATTGTGCAAGAAATGCCATTTGATTATAAACTCAAATATCGTGCGGTCATTAATTCAGTTGAAAACAAAAATTTCCTAACAGTAATTGGTGCACCAGAAATTATTATTGGGCTTTCAAAAAATATAATAGGTGTGGAAGATACTCGTTTTATATCAGAAGAAGATAGGAAAAAATTAGAAGAAGTTTTAATAAATATGTCCCTATTAGGACAACGTGTCGTTGCTATTGGTATCCAAGAAAATGCTAAAAATATAACTGATTCTCAATCAATTTCGAATCTAACTTTTGTTGGTTTTTTAGGGATGAAAGATGTATTGCGTCCTGAAGTTAAAGATGCAATGGATCGAGCTCAAGAAGCGGGTATTAGAGTTGTTATGATTACAGGTGACCACAAGATTACTGCGATGGCAATTGCTCGTGAAGCAGACATATATCATGATGGCGATGAGATACTAACTGGGAGTGAAATTGATGCAATGAACTATTATGAACTTTCAGATAAGTTATCTCGTACGACTGTATTTGCCAGAGTGACACCTGAGCATAAATTAGAAATTATTAAAGCATTCAAAAAACGTGGAGAAATTATTGCAATGACTGGTGATGGGGTTAATGATGCACCATCACTTGTAGCCGCTGATATTGGTGTGGCCATGGGAAATATTGGCACTGAGGTAGCAAAAGAAGCAGCTGATATCGTTCTTCTTGATGATAATTTTGGCAGTATTGTGTCTGCTGTTGAAGAAGGAAGAAGTATTTATAAAACCATAAAGAAAGTTATTTTATATCTTTTTTCAACCAGTATCGGTGAAGTATTAACGATAACTGGAGCTCTGATTTTTGGTATGCCGTTGCCAATACTGGCCGCTCAAATTATTTGGCTTAATTTTGTAACAGACGGTTTTCTTGATATGTCTCTGGCAATGGAACCAAAAGAAAAAGGACTTTTGTTGGGTAAATTTGAGCGACCCAAAAAATACCTTATCGATAAATTGATGCTACAGAGAATGATTTTTATGGCTGTTCCTATGATGATCGGTACACTTTTTCTTTTTCAAAAATATATTGATATAAATATGGAAAAAGCATGGACTATTTCTCTTACGACACTTGCGGTGTTTCAATGGTTTAATGCGTGGAATTGCCGATCTGACTCAAAATCAATTTTCCAATTAAATCCTTTCTCCAACAAGTTTTTACTTGGGGCAACATTTATTGTTATTCTTTTGCAATTATCAGCTGTGTATACACCATTCTTGCAAAAAATATTACATACAGTTCCACTAGAATTATTTGATTGGTTTATAATTGTTCCAGTCGCGTTGTCGATTGTGTTTATTGAAGAGACACGAAAATTATTTTATCGAAGAAAATTGATTCAAATATTCATGAAATAACAATGTTTCTTTTTAATATTCTTTTTGCTATATTCAAGAAATGTTAAGTATCGGAATTGTGGGGTTACCAAATGTTGGAAAGTCGACGCTTTTTAATGCGCTTACCAAAAAAGGTGTGCCGGCGGAAAATTATCCTTTTTGTACCATTGATCCTTCAGTAGGAATAGTGCCTGTGCCGGATGATAGACTTTTTAAACTTTCAACTATGTCTAAATCAGAAAAAACTATCCCAGCGGTAGTTGAATTTGTAGATATTGCAGGTTTAGTGAAAGGCGCAAGTGAGGGTGCGGGACTTGGTAATAAATTTCTTTCCCATATTCGCGAAGTGGATGCCATAATTGAAGTAGTGCGAATTTTTGAAGACCCTAACATCATTCATGTTCACGCTGAAGTTGACCCACTTTTTGACATAGAAGTAATAAATTTTGAATTGGCACAAGGAGGCATTAAAAAGCCGACCCTTTATGTATTAAATACTTCAGAAGTGGCAGAAAAGATAAAAAAAGATTTTATTTCTAAACTTCCCAGTCCATACATAGAAGTGGATCCGATTTTTGGTACAGGATTGGATAATCTCATTAAAGCTAGTTACGATTTATTGAATCTTATTACTTTTTTTACCACCGGCAAAGATGAGTCGCGTGCTTGGACTACTGTTCGCGGAGCTACAGCACCCATTGCAGGGAAATCAATTCATACTGATTTTCGAGACAAATTTATTCGAGCGGAAGTAGTAGCCTATGACAAACTTATAGAAGCAGGTTCTTTTGTAAAAGCAAAAGAAAAGGGGTGGGTTCGCACAGAAGGAAAAGATTATATAGTCAAAGATGGAGATGTGATAGAATTTTTAATATAAATATGGAAAACAAAATTGAAATTTTTTATTCAAAAGATTTTTGAGCCTTCGCCCTCGGAGACAAAAGGACAGGGGACCCACGACTTTTTAAATCTTTTAATTTTTATGACTTTTTATGCTATAATAAAGGTATGGAAACAAATAAACCAAAATTAAATATAGGATTTTTCTTCTTGTCTTTGGGGGTTTTAATAACATTAATAACTTCTGTTACCTCGTTTCTTAATCTTGTTTTTGAAACTTTAGATAAACGTTTTCCGGATGTTTTGAATGCAAGCTATCAGTATGGATATTTTACTTACGAATACGAAAGTATTCGCATGGCGCTTGCCACCCTTATTATTTTCTTTCCAGTTTTTGTTCTGATTTCTTATTTTTGGAAAAAGTTTTCGAAGCAGGGAATGGGACAGATAGATGAAATTATTAGGAAGTGGGTTATTTACATTGTTCTATTTCTTTCGGCTATAGTCCTTATGGTGGACTTGGTTTCTCTTATAAGATATTTTATTTCTGGCGAAATAACTACCAGGTTTATTTTAAAGATTGTAGTAACATTAGTAACAGCCATAATAGTAGGTAAATATTACATTCTCGAACTCTTAAATAACAAAATATTTGGTTTCAATATAAAAGCTGGTCCGATTTTTTCATCTGTTAGTGCCGTTTTGGTTTTGGCAGCCGTTATTTGTAGCTTTTTAATTATGGGTAGCCCCGCTGAACAAAGATTGCTTCGGCTAGATGATAGAAGAGTAAACGATCTTCTGAGTATTCAATATCAGATAATAAACTATTGGCAACAGAAAGAAAAATTGCCTGAGAACTTGACTGAACTCCCAAACCCCCTTACAGGTTATTCTTTGCCTGTTGACCCAGAATTTGAAAAAGGAAATACCTACGAATATTTAGCAAAAGATAAACTAAAATTTGAGCTTTGCGCCACTTTTGCTTTGCCTATACCAAAGGGTTGGAGAGAATATAATGATGGCGGCGGAATTATACCGATGATGCCTTATGGTGAAAAAGATGTAGCTACTATATCTTATCCGTATCCAGGCGGGGGAATAAATGAATCTTGGGATCATCAGGTTGGACGAACTTGTTTTGAACGAACAATAGATAAAGATATATATCCACCGTTTTCTAAAACTGATGTAAGATAATTAGTTTTGATGAAAAATTACGATCATAAAAAAATTGAAAAAAAGTGGCAAAATGAATGGGAAAAGAAAAAAATTTATCAAGCAAAAGACCCTTCGACGAGCTCAGGGCGAGTAGCTGGAAAAAAATTTTATTCTCTAATCGAATTTCCGTATCCTTCCGGCGAAGGATTGCATGTAGGCCATATTCGTAGCAATACCGCTATGGATATCATTTCTCGTAAACGTAGGATGGAAGGGTATAATGTTTTATATCCTATCGGTTGGGATGCTTTCGGTCTTCCGACCGAAAATTATGCCATTAAAACTGGCAAGAAACCGGCTATAGTTACCAAAAAAAATACCGATACATTTAGAAGACAGCTAAAAGCTCTTGGTTATTCTTTTGATTGGTCTCGAGAAATAAATACCACTGACCCAAAATATTATAAATGGACCCAGTGGATATTTTTACAGCTTTTTAAAAAAGGTCTGGCGTATAAAGCAAAATCTTTTATAAATTGGTGTCCTTCTTGTAAAATTGGTTTAGCAAATGAAGAGGCTGTAGGAGGTGTTTGCGATCGCTGTGGAAGTAAAACAGAAAAAAGAGAAAAAAAACAATGGATGTTGGCTATTACAAAATATGCTGACAGACTTGATAAGGATTTAAATTTAGTTGATTATCCGGAACGGGTAAAAACACAACAAAGAAATTGGATAGGAAAAAAGAATGGAGTTTCAATTAAATTTGATGATATAGAAATTTTTACCACTAGGCCGGAAACTATTTTTGGTGCCACTTTTGTGGTGGTAGCGGGAGAGAAAGATAAATTTACTGGCCGTTATGTCACCAATCCTGCAACCAAGGAAGAAATTCCTGTTTGGGAGGCAGAGTATGTTATGGCGGAAGTTGGTACCGGGGCTATAATGGGTGTGCCGGCAGACGATGCTCGAGATAGGGAATTTGCGGAAAAATATAATCTGCCGATTGTAGAAAATTACAAAAAAGCGGGTTTTGAAGATTTTGGAAAAAAATTTACTCATTTTAAATTGCGAGATTGGGTCTTTTCCAGACAGAGATATTGGGGAGAACCGATACCGATAATTAGTTGTGAAAAATGCGGGCTAATACCGGTGCCGGAAAAAGATTTACCGGTAAAATTGCCGGAAGTAAAAAGTTATAAACCGACAGATAGTGGAGAGTCTCCCCTAGCTTCAATTTCAAAATGGGTAAATACAAAATGCCCAAAGTGCAAAGGCAAGGCAAAAAGGGAAACAGACACTATGCCCAACTGGGCAGGGAGTTCTTGGTATTATTTGAGATACACAGATCCGAAGAATAGTAAAGAATTTGCTTCAATGAAAAATTTGAAGTACTGGTTACTTGGGAGCTCGGCTCCCAAGAGGGAGCCGAGCTCCCAAGAGGGTGGTGTAGATTGGTACAACGGCGGAATGGAACACACCACCCTACATTTGTTGTATTCGCGTTTTTGGCATAAGTTTTTATATGATTTAAAACTGGTGCCGACAGCAGAACCTTACCAAAAAAGAACTTCTCATGGGATGATTTTGGGAGAAGGAGGAGTAAAAATGTCAAAATCAGTCGGTAATGTTGTAAACCCGGATGAAATTGTAAAAACTTATGGCGCAGACACCTTACGTATTTATGAAATGTTCATGGGACCTTTTGAAGAATCTGTAGCATGGAATACGGAAAGTATTATTGGTTCAAGAAGATTTATTGAAAAAGTTTGGAGAATAGGAAATAAATTTTTGAAACAGAAAAATTCTTCCGGCTTGACCCTTCCCGGAGTACCGAGTGGGACCCACACCGTTCAGAATTCTTCTATTTCAAAAATTTTAAATAAAACAATCAAAAAAGTTTCAGAAGATATAGAAAATATGCATTTTAATACCACTATTTCTGCTATGATGATACTAACAACTGAGATGGAAAAAGCTTTAGAAAAAGGCCAGACCTTAAATCCTCAAAAAGGTCTGGCCTTAAGTATTGAAGATTATAAGAAATTTTTGCAAATTTTAGCTCCATTTGCACCGTATATAACGGAAGAATTGTGGCGAATGCTTGGAGAAAAAAATTTAATTGATCTTTCAAGTTGGCCAAAGTGGGACGAAAATTTAGTTAAAGATCAGGAAATAACAATCGCAGTGCAAATAAACGGTAAAGTTAGGACTGAAATTATAATTCAAATGAACGAAGAAGAAGAGGAGGTAAAGAAAAAAGCTCTTTCTGACCAGACTGTTTTAAAGTATTTAATAGATGGACATCCTAAAAAAATAATTTATGTTAAAAATAAAGTTATTAACATACTACCCTAATTAGGATATTGTTAAATACCACTATTTTGTAGTATGATATTAAGTATCAATAAAGTGATTGAAATCTTTATTAGCGTTTTTTTATCAATAAACAACAAATAATATGTTATCAAATATTTTTGACAGAATCTCTTTTTGGTCGCTTTTTGTGGTAATTGTGCTATTACCAATTTTCTTTTTGCCATTCACTCAAATTCCAATTGAAACTTCTAAAGGTTTGCTTTTTGTGATGGGCTTGGCTATTTCAATTATTTTTTGGATAGCGGCTCGATTTTCAGATGGTAAAATCAACCTGCCAAAGTCCTGGCTTTTACTTTCTGCTTTTGGTGTTTTGCTGGTATTTCTTATTTCTGCTCTATTTTCTTCAGCTTTACAAGTATCTCTCTTTGGCATAATGCTGGACGTAGGTACTTTTTATTTTATGTTGGGAGCTTTTCTTTTGATGCTGCTCTCTTCTATTGTTTTAAAAGATATAAAAAATGCAAAAACAGTTTTTTGGGGAATAATCATATCCTCTGCTGTTCTATTTTTGTTCCAGAGTCTGCGCCTGTTTATGCCTGATTTATTATCATTAGGAATTTTAGGGGGAAAAACCGATAATATTTTAGGGTCTTGGAACGCCCTTGGGCTTTTTACCGGATTTTCTACTATTATGTCTCTTTTTATAGTTGAATTTTTTTCGGTCCCAAAAGGAATTAAATGGTTGTTGGGAGTTTTGATTGCATTTTCAGTTGTGTTATCCGCAGTAGTGAATTTCCCCTTGATTTGGGAAATTCTTGGAATCTTTGCTTTAATTATTTTTATTTATAAAATTTCTTTTTCTTTTGGCAGAAAGCAAGAAGAAGGAAGTGAGAAGAAACATTTTCCGGCTTTCTCTTTCGCTGTAGTTATGGTCTCACTTTTGTTTTTTATGTCCGGCCAATTTATTGGAGAATTATTGCCGAATAGTTTAAATTTATCAAATATTGAGATTAGGCCTTCCTTTGGAGCTACGATGTCAATCACGGGAAAAGCTCTTATGAAAGACCCAATCTTAGGCGTGGGTCCAAATAAATTTGGAGAAGTATGGGCGATGCATAAACCTCAGGTTATCAATGCTACTCAATTTTGGGACACTTCTTTTAACTCTGGTTCAGGTTTATTACCAACTTTTGCCTCTACTACTGGCTCTCTGGGTATTCTAGCCTGGCTCACATTTTTCATTTTATTTATAATGATTGGCGCAAAATCTCTTTTTGCTAGCATTAAGAATAATATGAATTGGGAAGTGGTAGTATTTTTTGTGGCTTCTCTTTATTTATTTGTTTCATCTTTCTTCTATTCTACAGGTGAAGTTATGTTTTTATTGGCTTTTGCTTTCACCGGAATATTTATAGGTTTATCTTCCGCTGGTCGTTCCAATGGAGAAATTTCGATGTCGTTTTTAGATGATCCGAGAAAAAGCTTTTTCTCTATATTTTTTCTTGTAATTTTGATGATTATTTCTGCGGCTGTAGGATTTAAGTATGTGGAAAGGCTAGCTTCTGTTACATATTTTGGCAAGACACTTTCAGCTTCGACTATTCCAATGGCTGAAGATTCCATTACTAAAGCTATTTCTTTGCATCAAAACGATTTATATTTACGTACTTACACACAAGTATATCTCACAAAAATTAATTCCATAGTTACTAAGGGTTCAGCCTTATCTGAAACAGATAAAGCCGATTTGCAAACAAGTTTTGACCAAGCAGTAAATGGCGCGCAGTTGGCAGTAGCATATAATAGTGAAAATTATTTGAATTATAATTCCTTAGGGGCTGTATATAATACAGTTGGGTTACTTGGTGTAAAGGGTACTTATGATAAAGCGATTGAAGCATATAAAACAGCCTCGACCCTTAATCCGCTGAATCCGGGAATTAAACTTGCCACAGCCCGCGTCTATTTTGCTGATGGAAAAATCAAAGAAGCCAAAGACTTTGTCAAAGAAGCTCTTTCTTTGAAGCCTGACTATATAGAAGCGCTCATTACTATTTCTCAGATAGAAAAAAGTGATGGCAATAATACCGTTGCTATTTCTTATGCGGAAACGGCCTTATCTCTTGCCCCCGATAGTCAGGATTTGATTCAATATGTTAATTCTTTGAAAGGAGGAAGTTCTACTCCTTCTACTACAAATAACGATAAAACTGGACAGCAATAATTAAGTAATTAAAAATGCAGAGGATCTTGAGAATTTTCAGCAAGGAATACGTAAATATAAACCAAGCTGCGCTCCTTTTGGGTTGTTTTACTTTCCTTTCTCAAATTCTGGCGCTTTTTCGCGATCGATACATCGCCCATTTTATTGGTCCGTCGCCGGAACTTGATGCCTATTATGCCGCCTTTCGTGTACCAGATCTTATTTTTATTTCCATTGCCTCTCTTGCTTCTATTACTGTGCTTATTCCATTCATCGTAGAAAAAATGAGTGGAGAAAAAGTTACAAATGAAGCGCGCAAATTGTTAAATGATGTTTTTACTGTCTTTTTTATAGTTATGGTAATTATTTCTATTGTAGCCTTTTTCATTATGCCTTATCTGATATCTTTTGTTACCCCGGGTTTTACGCCATTCATGCAAACAAAAGTTATTTTATTTTCGCGCATAATGTTGTTTTCTCCCATTTTGATGGGTCTTTCTAACCTTTTTGGCACTATTACTCAGCTTTTCCGTAAATTTTTTATCTACTCTTTAAGTCCTATTTTTTATAATTTTGGTATTATTATCGGCATCATTTTTTTGTATCCGATTTTTGGAATAAATGGCTTGGTGTTGGGCGTTGTTTTAGGGGCCTTTATGCATTTTTTGATTCAAGTATCTGCCTCTTGGGGATGTGGATTTACTCCCAAGTTTTCCTTCGGCCGTAGTCCTACAGGCGAGGCAATTTCCATTAATTTTAAAGAGATTAAACAGATAGTGCTTATTTCACTTCCAAGAACTCTTGGTCTTTCCTTTAATAGTATTGCCCTTATTTCAATTATTGCCTTTGCTTCCTATCTATCAAGTGGCTCGATTTCAATTTTTAATTTTTCATTCAATCTGCAGTCAGTGCCACTTAATATTATTGGAGTATCTTATGCGGTAGCTGCTTTCCCCACTTTAGTCAAATCTTTTTCCGGTCAAAAAAAAGATGAATTTAAAAACCATTTAAAATCTACTGCCAGGCAGATAGTATTTTGGTCGCTACCGGTAATCTTTCTTTTTATTGTGCTTCGCGCGCAGATCGTGCGTGTGATACTTGGTTCTGGATCTTTTTCTTGGGAAAATACTCGTCTGGTGGCGGCCTCTCTGGCGATTTTTTCTATTTCTGTTCTGGCTCAGGGCATGGTTGCTCTTTTGTCTCGTGCCTATTATGCCACAGGCAATACCAAACGTCCGCTCACAATCAACTTAATTTGTTCCATTTTGATTATAATTTTTTCTTATTTATTTTTAAATATTTTTGAAAATGTCCCGACCTTCCGTTATTTTATAGAATCTTTGTTAAAAGTTGAGGACATCAACGGTACTGAAGTATTGATGCTTCCTCTGGCATATTCTGTTGGAACTATTCTGAATTTTATTTTGCAGTGGTTTTTTGTTAGAAAAGATTTTATGGAACATGAGTCCTTCATTACCAAAACTTTTTTCCAAAGTTTGGGAGCTTCGTTTTTTATCGGCCTTGTCTCCTATATAAGTTTGAATATTTTTTCTCTGATCTTTGGCACCATCACTTTCTGGGGAATATTTTTGCAAGGATTTATTTCCGGAATTTTAGGCATTTGCTCTGGTATTTTAATATTGTATCTTTTGAAAAACGAAGAGCTGAAAGATCTCATAAAAACTTTCAAAACCAAATTCTGGCGCACCAAAGTTCTTGTTTCACCTCAAGAAGAACTTTAAAATGGTATTTTCCTAAAACTCTGTTATATTTAAAGGATGGATTTAAAACATATCAGAAACTTTTCTATAATTGCGCATATTGACCACGGCAAAAGCACCTTGGCGGACCGGATGTTGGAAATTACCCATACTATTCCGGAACGCAAAATGCGCGATCAAGTATTGGACTCTATGGATCTTGAACGGGAACGTGGCATTACCATCAAAATGCAACCCGTGCGAATGGAATATACCTTAGGAACCGATAAATATATACTAAATTTAATTGATACTCCCGGGCATATAGACTTTTCTTATGAGGTTTCTCGCGCTTTAAAGGCCGTAGAAGGCTCTATTTTACTAGTTGATACAACTCAAGGCGTACAGGCTCAAACGCTTACTACGCTTAATATGGCGCGTGAGGGAGGGCTTAAGATTATTCCTGTGCTTTCCAAAATTGACTCGTCTCTGGCACGGATAGATGAAGTAAAAAAAGAAGTGATAGATCTTCTGAATTGTAATCCTGACGAGATACTTTTTGCCTCTGGACGTACGGGTGAAGGGGTAGAAAATCTTTTAAATGAGATTATAAAACGTGTTCCAGCACCTAAAGAAAATTACCACGGAGATAATATTTTGCGTGCGCTTGTTTTTGATTTCAAATATTCCAATCATAAGGGAGTGATAGTTTTTATTCGATTATTGGATGGTAAAGTTAAAAAAGGAGAAAGTTTGATTTTTTCAGTATCGGGCGAAAAGTTTAATTCTCTGGAAGTGGGCACTTTTTCGCCTGAAGAAACCGCGCGTGATTTTCTTTCAGCCGGAGATACAGGTTATATCATCACGGGTATTAAAAGACCGGGTATCGCTTCCGTAGGAGATACCATTACCAAAGAAAAAAATCCATTACCTGCTCTCTCTGGTTATATGCAACCCGTGCCTGTTGTTTGGGCGTCTGTTTTTCCAGAAGATGCCGATGATTTTTTAGAACTTAAATTAGCCCTGGGTAAATTAAAACTTTCAGATTCCTCTTTTTCTTATGAAGAAGAATCTTCCAGGTCTCTTGGACGCGGTTTTCGCTGTGGTTTTTTAGGAATGTTGCATTTGGAAATTATTACAGAAAGGTTGAAACGAGAATTTAATTTAAAATTGGTTATCACCACCCCTTCTATCACTTATGAAATAATAATGAAAAATCCTTCGACCAGCTCGGGAGAAGCTGGTAAAAAAGTAAAAATTTATTCTCCCTATTTTTTCCCCGATGACGGAAATATTCAAACAGTACTGGAACCTTGGGTAAAACTAAAAATAATTTCACCGATAAAATACATAGGTAATATAATGCAGTTGCTTTTTGAGCATGAAGCAGAAATAGGTGAAACAGACAATTTTGGAAACCTATCCGACGGCAAAACAGGCAATCGTTCTATTTTATCCGTTAAAATGTCACTGCGCGAGCTTATGCGCAATTTTTTTGATGAATTAAAAAGTGTTTCATCCGGTTATGGCTCAATCTCTTATGAAATAGATGAAATGCGCGAAGCAAATGTTACTCGACTGGATATAATAGTCGGAGGAGAAACAGTAGCTGCTTTTTCTAGGGTTGTTTCAAAAAGAAAAGTAGCGGAAGAAGCGGAAAAAACAGTTGAAAAATTATACGGTATTTTACCTAGACAAATGTTTGTTACAAAAATTCAAGGGAAAGCCTTAGGGCGCATAATTGCCTCTCGTACCATACAAGCATTTAGAAAAGATGTAACCGGCTATCTTTATGGCGGTGATGTTACCCGTAAAATGAAACTTTTAGAAAAACAAAAGAAAGGCAAAAAGAAAATGAAAGAGCGTGGAAAAGTAAATATCCCACAAGAAGTGTTTTTAAAAATGATGCGTAGAGGAAAGTAATTTAGGGACCTAATATTTTTAATTCTCTATTGTAGTCTAAATATTGGCGAGTAAAGCAAGATCATACTGATTATAACCAATATACCAAGCACTGCCCAAATTATCTGGATTTTCTTTTGGTGTTTTTTATTGAAAAACATGCAATAATAATAGCATATTATGAAAAGTTTTCAAAAAAGTGGAAGACTAAAATATGTAATGCAATCAAAACTTTTTTTGATATTTTTAGGCATTATAATACTAACTTTCTTTTTTAATATATTCAGTTTTATGAATAAAATGGGAGAGACTAGCAGAAATAAAGAAACAATAGAAGATAAAGTTACAGAATTGGAAAAATCAAAAGAAAAACTAAACTCCGAAATCATTAAGTTAAAAACGGAAAAAGGAATAGAGGAAAATATCAGGGAGAAATTCGGTTTAGCCAAAGAAGGGGAAGAGATGATTGTGATTATAGAAGATAAAAACTCAGAGGAAGCGGAAAAGAAGATGGATTCTGAAGGGTTTTTTTCTTTTTTAAAAAATTGGTTTAAATAAACGATGTGATATAATAGAAGTATGAAAATAGCATTTTTTGAATTGTTTAAATCAGAACGGAATATCCTTCAGAAATTTTTTACGGGTCAAGAAATTTCCTGTTCTGAAGAAAAGTTAACTGAAGAAAATGTCGGTTTATATAAAGAGGTAGAAATTATTTCTGTTTTTATTAATTCTGGGATAAATAAAAAAATTATTGATAGTTTGCCAAATTTAAAATTTATAACTACTCGCTCGACTGGTTTTGACCACATAGATTATAAATATGCTGAAAACAAAGGGATAAAAGTTTCCAATGTGCCAGCTTATGGCTCTTACCCTGTAGCCGAATTTACTTTTGCGTTGCTTCTAACCCTCTCCCGAAAAATTTATGATGCTTATAATCATTTGAGAGAAGGCGCGGATTTTAGTATTTTTTCACTACAAGGTTTTGATTTACATGGAAAAACAATTGGCATTATAGGCACAGGTAAAATTGGTAAAAATGTGGTTAAAATTGCTAAGAGTTTCAATATGAAAGTCATAGCTTATGATATATACCCGGATCTAATTTTTGCCAAAGAAAATAATTTTGAATATAAAAGCTTATCCGAAGTTATTTCTCAATCTGATGTTCTAAGCCTGCATGTTCCTTACAATAAAGAAAACTATCATCTGATTAATAAAGAAAATATTTCAAAAATGAAAAAGGGTGTTTACTTGATAAATACGGCTCGCGGGGAGCTTATTGATACCCAAGCATTAATTTGGGGATTAAAAGAAGAAATTATCGCAGGCGCTGGCCTTGATGTTTTGGAGGGAGAAAGAGAATTAAAAGAAGAATTTGAAATACTTTCCAGCCTTTCTAAGGCTGAAAAAGTTAAAGATTATAAAACATTGCTTGAAGATCATATACTTATAGACATGCCCAATGTTATTGTCACACCGCATATTGCTTTTTATTCTAAAGAAGCTGAAGAAGAAATCATAAAAATTACAGAAGAAAATATTAAGGGATTTATAGCTGGCAAATTGCAGAATTTAATAAAATAAAACTCGTCCCGTACTAAATTTTTGAGTAAGATAAATGACCATTATTAATAAAAATTTAAAATTTTAGTACTGGGATGAATAAAAGATTAATAAAAAATTTTGATGAACTTGCCACAACTCCGAATCGTAAAATAGCGTTAGAAATAGTAGAAGCAGGATTTGATGCTATTAGTACAGAAAAAGTTGTCAATTCCTCGGTATCACTGGCGGGGAACTTTTTGTTTATAAAAGGAAAAGAGTACAATCTCACCAAATTTAAGGAAATAAAAATCATCGGCTTTGGCAAATCTTCTTGCCAAGCAGCTTTAGCCCTGGAAAAAATTTTAGGCTCCAGAATTAAAGAAGGAATTGTCATTGGCCTTCATAAAGTTGCTTGTGAATACATTGAAACTTTTGCCGGTACTCACCCCAAACCGTCTAAATCGAATATAGAAGCCGGTAAAAAAATATATGAGATATTAAATCAATCACAAAAAGATGACCTTATTATCGTCATTGTTTCTGGTGGCGGTTCCGCTCTTCTTTGCTATCCAGAAAGCGAGGTTTACCAAGGGGCAAAACTTTATGATGCATTTTTGAAATGTGGTAAGACAATAACTGAAATCAATAATGTAAGAAAACACTTATCTCTTTTAAAAGGCGGAGGTCTGGCAAAAGTTGCTTACCCGGCGACGATTATTGGACTTATTTTCTCGGACGTCCCGGGAGATATTTTTGAAGATGTTGCTTCAGGCCCAACTTACAAAGATAAAACCACTATAGCTGATGCAAAAAAAATTATTGTCGAAAATAATCTGGGGGAATTTGATTTAATTGAAACACCCAAAGAAGATCATTATTTTGAAAATGTCAGCAATTTTGTTCTTATTTCCAATAAAACTGCGGTGGAAGCAATGGCAAAAAAAGCGCAAGAATTCAATTTGGAAGCGAATATTGTTTCCACTGATCTGTATGATGAAATAAAAAAAGCGCTTGAAAAAATTTTTACAGCTAAAAAAGAAAATGCTGTTGTTTTGGCTGCCGGTGAACCTAGTATTGTGGTTAAAAAGGGGGAAGGAAAAGGAGGAAGAAATCTTCACATGGGACTTCAAGCGATTAAAGATAAAATGATTGATGAAGATTCTGTTTTTATATCATTTGCCTCCGATGGTATGGATAATAGCGACGTAGCTGGAGCTATAGTTGATAAAAATACCATAGAAAAAATAGAGAAGTTAGGTTTGAATATTGATAACTATTTGGATAGCTTCAATTCTTACTCAGTTTTCCAAAAATCTGGCGATATGATTATGACAGGCCCAACTGATGCAAATGTTTCAGATTTAATGATTCTTTTAACTAAAAATAATGAATAAAATCACAAAAATTTTAGCAGAAGAAATAAAAGATTCGCGAGGAAATCCTACGATTAAAGTTATGGTTTGGGTAGGAGAAAAATCGGGAAGTTTTTCTGTACCTTCTGGAGCTTCTACTGGAGCACATGAAGCACATGAGTTGAGGGATCAAGATGGAAAAGGTGTAAAGAATGCAATAGAAAAAGTTGATAATGAAATTGCTCCATTATTAGTTGGCCAGGATGTCTTGGACCAAAAAGAAATAGATAAGATAATGTTAGAATTGGATGGTACCACCAATAAAAATAACTTGGGGGGTAATGCAATTGTTGGAGTTTCCATTGCTTGTGCTAAAGTTGCGGCAAAAGTCTCTAGTCTAGAAACTTTTGAATATTTACGAACTCTTGCAGAGATAAAACCATCTAGACGAGCCCCATATCTTTTTATGAATTTATTAGAGGGTGGTAAACATACAAGTAATACTTTATCTTTTCAGGAATATCATATTGTTCCAGATATAGAAAATGTGTCAGAAGCAGTTGAAATTGGAATAAAAATTCAGAATAGTCTAAAAGAAATTATTAGCAAAGAACTAGGAGAAGAATCGCTCGTGTTAGGGGATGAGGGAGGTTTTGCGCCGAAAGTAAGTGATATAAGAAAACCGCTAGAATTTTTAGCAAAAGCAATCAAGGGAAACAATTTAGAGCAAAAAGTACAGCTTGCTCTTGATGTGGCCGCTTCGTCTTTTTTTAGCGGTGGAAAGTATAAAATTGATAGCAAAGAAATCTCCAAGGAGGAATTATTGGAGATTTATAATTCTTTGATTGAAGAATTTAATTTGTTTTCCATTGAGGATCCATTTGAGGAAGAAGATTTTGAAAGTTTCAGAAAATTAAAAGAGAATCAAAAAGATTTAATGATAGTAGGAGATGATTTGACTGTTACAAATGTTTTACTTCTTCAAAAGGCGATAGAAAAGGGAAGTATTAATGCCATAATTATAAAACCGAATCAGATTGGTACACTTACTGAAACCCTTGAAACTATGAAGTTAGCTAGGGAGCATGAGATAGAACTTATTATCAGTCATAGAAGCGGAGAAACTGATGATGATTTTATTGCTGACCTTGCCTATGCTTTTGGTTGTTTTGGATTAAAAGCTGGTTCTCCACAAAAAGCCGAAAGAATGATAAAATACAAGAGATTAATACAAATACAAGATAAATTTTAAAACTTTTTATTATTAATATAAGATGAATCGATCTATGGCAGAAGAAAAGACACAGAATTTTGTAAAATGGTATAAGGAAGTGGGGATTGTGGATATTCCGAGTGTCGGTGGGAAAAATGCTGCGCTTGGGGAAATGTATTCTAATCTTATGCCGCTTAGAATAAATATACCAGATGGTTTTGCTTTGACTGCCGACGCTTATCGTTATTTTTTTAAGAAAACGGGTTTGGATGAGAAAATAAAAAAAATTCTTGTGGATCTTAATACACACAATATTAAAAATCTGCAAGTTCGCGGTAAAAAAGTTCGTGAAGCAATTTTAGAATCTAATTTGCCTCAAAATTTACAAGATGCAATTGGCAAGTCCTATAAGGAATTGTGTGAAAAATACGGAGAGAATAGGGAGGTAGCTGTCCGTTCATCGGCTACTGCCGAAGATTTGCCAGGTGCTTCATTTGCTGGGCAACAGGAAACCTATCTCAATATACACGGAGTTGAAAATATACTTGTGGCCACGAAAAAATGTATTGCCTCGCTTTTTACCGACCGGGCTATTTCTTATCGTGCAGATAAAGGTTTTTCGCATTTTGATACTGCTCTTTCAGTAGGTGTTCAATGCATGGTGCGTTCCGATCTTTCTGCTTCAGGCGTGGCCTTTACCATTGATACAGAAACAGGTTTTGATAAAGTAATAATAATAAATGGCATCTATGGACTCGGGGAGCTTATAGTGCAAGGCAAGGTTATTCCTGATGAGTTTATTATTTTCAAACCAAGCCTGGAAAATGAAAGCAAGGATTCTATTATCGGTAAAAATATTGGTAAGAAAAACATTAAACTTGTTTATGCCAAAGACGGTACCAAGGAAGAGAAAGTTTCTTTGGAAGATCAACAAAAATTCTGTATTACAAACGAAGAAGCGGTAAAACTGGCAAAGTGGTGCCTGCAGATAGAAAAATATTTTTCTAAAAAACACAATCGCTACCAGCCAATGGATATTGAATGGGCAAAGGACGGAAAAACAGGAGAACTTTTTATCGTTCAAGCGCGCCCTGAAACAGTTCATTCCGGGGAGGATAAAAATGTTTTTAAAGAATATCAATTGCAAAAAACGAGTAAAATTTTAGTAAATGGTATTGCTGTTGGTTCCAAAATTGGCAGTGGAAGAGTTCGCATTTTAGATGATGCAAGAAATATTTCTCTGTTTAAAAAAGGAGAAATATTGGTAACCAGAATCACTGACCCGGATTGGGAGCCAATTATGAAAATTGCAAGCGCTATTGTGACAAACAAAGGCGGTCGTACTTCTCATGCGGCCATTGTGTCACGCGAGCTTGGCATTCCTTGCATCGTGGGGTCAAATAATGCGACTAAAGTGCTTAAAAACGGACAAGCAGTCACCGTAAATTGTTCTTCTGGTCAAATCGGCAATGTGTATGACGGTATTCTTCCATATAAAATAGTAGAACATCATTTAGACAAAATACCGAAGATAAAAACAAAAATTATGGTTAACGTTGGTTCCCCAGATGAAGCATTCAAAAACCACTATCTTCCGGCCGAAGGAGTTGGCTTGGGAAGATTGGAATTTATTATTGCTTCGCATATTCGTGTTCATCCGAATGCGTTGATTGATTATAAAAAATTAAAGGAAGGAAAAAAGACTTCCTATATACAAAAACTACTGAAGGAGATTGATAATTTAACGCCTTTATACAAAGACAAAACGCAATTTTATATCGATGAACTTGCTTTGGGGATTGCCAAAATTGCCGCCACTTTTTTTCCGCAAGAAGTCATTATTCGTTTTTCTGATTTTAAAACCAACGAATATCGCACCCTCTTGGGCGGAGAATTGTATGAACCCCATGAAGAGAATCCAATGCTCGGTTGGCGCGGGGCCTCTCGCTATTATGATCCAAAATTCAAAACAGCTTTTGGTCTTGAATGTGTAGCCATGAAGCGTGTGCGTGAAGATATGGGTTTTACAAATGTAGTTCCTATGATTCCGTTTTGCAGAACGTCAGAAGAAGGTAAAAAAGTGATAAAAGTGATGGCGGAACACGGATTAAATCGCTCCAAAGATAAAAATTTGAAAATTTATGTAATGTGTGAAATCCCATCGAACGTTATTCTAGCGGATGAATTCCTTGAGATCTTTGACGGCATGTCCATTGGCTCTAATGATTTGGCTCAACTTACTTTAGGACTGGATCGTGATTCCGGCATTGTCACTCATATTGCCAATGAAAATAATCCTTCAGTCAAGAAGCTTGTATCTGAAATTATTCATAAATGCAAAGAAAAAAATAAATATATCGGAATCTGCGGACAAGCACCGTCGGACTATCCTGAGTTTGCACAATTTTTGGTAAATGAGGGCATAGAGAGTATGTCACTGAATCCGGATACAGTTATTAAAATTATTATGGCGCTTGGAAAAAATCAATGAGCACACTGATAATATCTCAAACTATTTTTTATATTGTATCGTCAATTGCAATAATAGTTGTTGCCGTATTGCTTGCGATTGTAATATATTATTTGATATGTATTTTGAGGAATACCCGTAACATTTCTGACGACATTACTCATACTTACCATAAAACAAAGAAAAATATTAAAAAAATTATTAATTCATTTAACAGTAAAAAATAAAATCTATGAAAAAACAAAGTGAGAAAAGAAGACCTGAAAAATCTAGCCAAGGAAACTCACGCTTCTTGGAAACATCTTAAAAAACATCTTTAGGAAAATGATTTTTGTGCGAGTAGCGGGAATTGAACCCGCGTCTTTTGCTTGGGAAGCAAATATATTACCACTATATTATACTCGCTTAATATAAAATATATCGTTGTTTTGCTTTTTGAGCAAGTAAAAAATTAGACAAATAAAAGTATTTTATTGTTTAATGATTTTTCATTTGACTGGCATGTTATAATGTAAATATGAAAAATGTAACAATTTATTCAACACCGTCTTGTCACTTTTGCCGCATGGCAAAAGATTTTTTTAAGGTTAATAATGTAGCTTATACAGAATATGATGTGGCCGGTAATCTTGAAAAGAGAAAAGAAATGATAGAGAAAAGCGGACAAATGGGCGTACCTGTAATCATCATAGATAATGAACTTATTGTAGGTTTTGATAAACCTCAAATATCAAAAATGTTGGGACTCATCTAATAACAATGAGGAAACTACTTAGAATTATTTTTACCATAATTGCATTAGGTACTGTAGTTTTTTTGTTCCGAACTGAACTCACTCAAATTTTTTTAGGTTTACAAAATAAATATCTTCCTTGTAATCAACCCATAACATATTCTATCGGCTCTTTTGATGAAAGATTTAATATATCAAAAGAAGAGTTTCTTCGTGTGGTAAGTATCGCAGAAGAAACATGGGAAAAATCTATTGATAAACAATTATTTACTTATGTGCTAAATGGCGATAGTGATTTAAAAATAAATCTTATTTATGATATTCGTCAAGAAGCGAGCCAGAAACTAAAAGATATAGGTATCACAGTCAGTGATACTAAAGCATCTTATAACGATCTTAAATCGAGATATAGCGCCATGCAGATTGATTATTTAAGAATTAAGACTGAATTTGAGTCACGAGTTGTTCTATTTCAAAATCGTCAGAATGCTTATGAAAAAGAAGTTACATATTTAAATAAGACTGGGGGTGCTTCGAAAGATGAATATGATCGTTTAAATAAAGAAAAAAATTCTCTTGACGGTGAGTTTAAAGAAATAAATAAATTACAATCAGAACTTAATACTAAAGTAGAAAACATTAATGCATTGGTAGTTGTCTTAAATCGTCTCGTTTCTTCTCTAAATATTGAGGTAAAGAAATTTAACACAATTGGTAGCGAGCTTGGTGGAGAATTTGAAGAAGGTACTTATAAAGAAGATCCAACCGGCAGGGAAATTGATATCTATCAATTTGATAATAAAGGGAAATTAGCAAGAGTTTTAACACATGAATTTGGACATGCCTTGGAGTTGGAGCATTTAGAAAATTCTAAAGCAGTAATGTATCGCTTGAATAATGGTGTTAATGAAAAATTAACGATTGACGATATTCTAGCTCTTAAGAAACGTTGTAATTTGCTTGCTCAGTAATTTTTGTGCCCTCACTCCGAATCGAACGGGGATCTATTCCTTAGGACGGAACTGTTCTATCCATTGAACTATGAGGGCATATACAAACTCTTATAATTTAACACAAAAAATCCAAATTTGAAAATTGGCTTTTGAAAAAAGTTATGATAAAATACAATTTATGGATCAAGAGTCTAAGCAATTACTTCAAAATACATTAGTCCTTGCTGAAGAAAATAATAAGATGCTTCACAAGATTAGGGGTGTTCAAAAAAGGGGCACTCTTTGGCAAGTATTAAAATTAATTGTAATAATAGGAATTGCTCTGGGGTCTTTTTATTATATAGAGCCATACTTAAATAAAATAATAGATTTATATAATTCAGTCAGTGGCATGCAACAACAAATAAATAATAGTCCCATTCAAGATTTATTGAAAAAGTTTTAAAATATGCTTGGGTAGCTCAGTTAGTAGAGCATTCCCCTGAAGAGGGAAGGGTCGGCAGTGCGATTCTGCCCCCAAGCACAAAAAAATACCTCAAAAATGAAAGAAACAATTTTTACCGGTACGGATTTTTTGAAGCTTAAAAAATCCTGAAATTTTCGCGCCGTCGCGCTCAAAACCCCTCAAAAATTGTTTCTTTCATTTTTATTATATAGATCTGACTTTAATGTTGGTTCTTTTTTCTTTGTCTACTTTTTGTATTTTGATAGTTAACAAACCATGTTTCTCCGTAGCCTCAACTTCTTCCGGTTCTACTTCCTGAGGAAGAAGCACTGTCCGGGAAAATTTTCCCCAATACAGTTCTTTAATAAAATAATTTTCTTCGTCTATATTCCGATTTTCTTCTCTTTTTCCCCTGATGGTAATCATATCTCTAGCAATGGTAAGTTCCAAATCTTCCGGTTTAACACCGGCAACCATGGTCTGTAATATAATATCTGTTGGTGTTTGATAAACATCAACAGTTAATTCTAACTCCTCATTTTCTTCTTCCATCCAGCCATTGCCATTTTTTTTATTTGCTTTGACGGATTCACCTTCTTCTTCATCATCTTCCGTGTGGATGCTTCCGGTTAATCTATCAAAAAAACTTCTTTTTTTATTTTGCATATTCATGTTTTTAGTAAATGATATTTATTTTATAAACTCATTCTTCTTAATTTTTCAAAAAGTAATATAATAATAATTGTAACGACCCAAAGGAAACCCAATACTTCCAAAAAATTGTTCCCATTATCTTCTATTATAAAAAAATTAAAGGTACTATGCAAGGTGATGGCTAGTAAAAGACCAACCAAAAGGTATATTTTCTTTACATATTTCCCCATATGAAATGAAAGTCCTAAACTAACGCCCACAATTCCGCTTGATACAGCGTGAAGCAGGGTAGACCCCAGAAATCTAAGTTGGCCAGTAAGCAGGCCTACCGTGGTTTGATTTAAGGAAAGCGGTTTAATTAAAAATAAGGTATTTTCGAGAGCGGCGAAACCTAAAGCGACAGTAATTAAAAAGATCGGCCAATCTATAGGCTCATCGATCCGATTTGTTTTATATAAAAGAATTACCACTCCCAAATATTTGATCAATTCCTCTATACTGGCCCAACCAATGATTTGCCATTCTGACGAAGTTACATTATTTTGAATAAACTTTTGAGCTGGTATAACTAAAATAACTAGAACCATTCCAATGAAAAATAATATGGCTAGAAGTCCTTTCGGTTCGGGTTTTTGATTATCTTCTTTAAGCCAAAACCAAAGCCAAAGAAGAGCGGGGGCAATTCCTCCCAAAAGCGCCAAACCTAGAATTTTGGGATCATTAATCATTGTTTTTTAGAAGATTTATTTCGAACAAAAGAAGGCCATGTGGTGACCATGATAAAGTCGTTTTTATTGCGTTTTTTAATAATAGACCAGATTTCTTCAGTGACAAACGGAACGAATGGGTGGAGCATGATTAAAGATTTTTCTAAAACATATCTTAAAATATATTGTTTGGACAATACCACATTTTTATTTTTACTTTTTAATTTTTCTTTTGAGTTTTCTATTATTTTATCGGCAAAATTATGCCAAACGTATTGATAAAGTTTTTCTCCAGCCAGATAGAACCTATAGTTGTCCATATCTTTTGTGATATCTTTTATAATAGCATTTAATTCTTCCATTATTTTTTTGTCATCTTTTTCCAGTTTTATTTCTTTTTTGTTTTCAAACAGGAATGATTCTGTGTTTGAAAGGACAAAACGAGTAATATTCCAAAGTTTGTTAGCAAAATGTTTATACGCCTTTATTTTATCTTCAGCAAGGGCGAGGGAGGTACCGGGGGTGTTCCCAATTATGATACCCATTCGAAAAGCATCTGTGCCGAATTTGTCTGTTAAAGTAAGAGGATCAATAACGTTGCCTTTGCTTTTACTCATTTTTTGTCCCTTAGCATCTAAGACTAATCCATGCAAATAGACTTTTTTGAAGGGTATCTTGCCTGTTATATAAAGTCCCAGCATAATCATTCGAGAAACCCAAAAGAAAATAATTTCTCCAGCTGTTTCCATTATATCTGTTGGATAAAAATTTTTAAAATCATCATTCTCTGGATATCCTAAAGTAATAAAAGGCCACTGCCCAGAAGAAAACCAAGTATCAAAAGTATCTTCATCTTCTGTTACATTTCCACCACATTTATTGCATTTTGAGATATTGTTTTCTAAGTCTACCATTCCATGACCGCAAGCGATACAAAGTTTTGCAGGAATAGGAATACCCCAAACAATTTGACGAGAAATATTCCAGTCCATTATATTTTCAAGCCAATGAATTGTGATTTTTTTATAATGTTCTGGTATATACTCTATTTTATTTTGTTTAATTAATTTTAGTGCCTTTTCCGCCAGTGGTTTCATCTTTATAAACCATTGGTTTTTAATTTGAGGTTCTATAACCGTTCCACATTTGTAACAAGTCCGGATTATGTGTTTGTAGTTTTCATCTATTTTTTCCACCAGTCCTTTTTTCTGTAATTTTTCAACTATCAAAGGACGGGCTTTATTTATATGCATACCGGCAAATTCACCTGCAATAGGAAGTAATTTACCAGATTCATCTATAATCTGTTCTTTATCTAGTTTGTGTCTTCCGGCAATTTCAAAATCGGCGGTATCATGCCAGGGAGTGATAGTCATTACTCCGGTTCCAAATTCCATATCAATGGCTTTGTCTTTTATTACAGTCGCTGTAATTGGGCCTTTTATCCATTCAAGATTTATTTTTTGCTTATGTTTATATTCTTTATATCTTTTATCATCCGGATGCATTACCACATATTTATCTCCAAATTTTGTTTCAGGACGTGAGGTAGCGATAGTGAATGGCCCATATTTCAGATAATAAAATTTATCTATTCTTTCCTCGTCTTTTATTTCTAAATCGGAGAAAGATGTTTGATGTTTTGCGCACCAAAATACGATTCTATTTCCTCTGTAAACTAAATTATCATCATAAAGTTTTTTGAATGTTTGATAAACTGTTTTTATAACACTTTTATCAAGAGTAAATTTTTCACGCGACCAGTCACAAGATGCACCCATTTTTCTGACTTGTTCTTCGATATTTTTTGAATTATTTAAAGTAAAATCCAGTATTTCTTTATAGAGTTGATTTCGATCCATCTTAAATCTTGTACGACCTTCTTTTTCTAATTTTTTCTCATAAACAACTTGAGTCTCGAATCCTGCATGATCAAGTCCGGGCAGCCAAAGAGTTTTAAACCCCTTCATTCTTTTATATCGTATGATAATATCCTCAATGGTCATTACTAAGCCGTGTCCAGCGTGCAGTGATCCGTTTGCATTAGTTGGGGGCATTATTAAAGTAAAAGGTTCAGCGTTCTTTTCTGTTATTCCTTTTTCTACACACACATCTGGATTAAAAAAACCGCTCTCTTCCCAGAGTTTGTATATTTTACTTTCCGTCTCTTTTGGGTCGTAGGGCTTTAACAGTCTTTCGTCCATTCCTAAATAATATCATAAAATATCGGTATTTTCTACTTAAAGCGTAGATTACCCTTGGCTTTGATATCAGATAGTTTACTTGATTTTTTATTGTTTTTTGAAAATTGCAGATATCCGGCCATACCAATCATTATGGAATTATCTATAGTTAGTTCTTTTTCCGGGAAAAATAATTTTATGTTTTTACCTACAGCTTTTTTCATTTGTCTTTTTAGATGTTTATTGCAAGCCACCCCGCCGGCAACTATGATAGTTTTTGCCTTGTATTTTTCTTTTGCTTTCATTGTTTTGTAAACAAGAACATCTATGACGGCATTTTCAAATTCTAAGGCTATTTTTGATTTTATTTCTTCATTTAATTTTCCAGCCTCGCCTGAAGCTAGTCTAGGCGGGCCGATTTTTTTTATCAAATAAAGAACAGCTGTTTTTAATCCGGAAAATGAAAAATTAAAATCTTTGCTATACATCATGGGGCGTGGAAGTTTTATAAGTTCACTCAATATGTTACTTCTGTCACCACGAAAATTTTCTGCTGAAAATTTTCTCTGTCCGTCGCCGTCGCTCCTACCAAGGGTTCCATAAGCAACATATTTTCGTGAACCCTTACCATAAAACCTAACCTCTTCTGCCAATTTTGAGATTTTTGGTCCGCCTGGATAGGGAAGTCCGAGCATTCTTGCCACTTTGTCATAAGCTTCTCCGGCCGCGTCATCTAATGTTTCACCTATGATTTTATATTGCATCAAGCCAGGACTCGCACTAGAAGCTGACCATTTTTGAGAAAGTATAAGTTCGGTGTGTCCACCAGAAACAAGCAGAGATAATATAGGGAAATCTATTTTAGGAATTGTGAATTTTCCTCTAGCTTTTCCAAAGGGAGATAAGATATGTCCTTCCATGTGATTTACTGGCATCAGAGGAACATTCCATTTTTTTGCCAGGTCTTTTGCAAAAGTTATACCTGTCCAAAGGGCTATTTCTAAACCAGGACCATAAGTAACAGCTATAATATCTACTGGTTTTGTTTTTTTATCTAATCTAGCTTTCTTTAATGCTTTTTCCAACAGAATTGGTAAATTTTTTATATGTTCTCGTTTAGCGAGCATTGGGTATACTCCACCATATGGAGCATGAATTTTTATTTGTGAATTTGAGAAATTAGATAAAACCTGAAAAGATGGTTTTTTAAATTCACCTTTGCATTTCAAGATACTTATTGCAGTGTCGTCGCAACTTGTTTCAATCGAAAGAATTCTCATGTGGGCGGTACAAGAATCGAACTTGTTACCTCGTCGACGTCAACGACGCGCTCTAGCCAAATGAGCTAACCGCCCAGATTTCTTGATTATACGGCAAATTTTCCTAATATTTCAAGTTCCTCTTTGGTATTGGCTCCTAATGCTTCATGGGGTTTGATTTTTATAGTTTCTATCAAATCTCCATTTAGGGAAGCTATTTGAAAAAGGTCTGTTAAATAATATTCGTTTTGAACATTATTATTTTTTATTTTTTCCAAATTTTTCCAAAGCCATTTTGCATCAAAAGCATAACATCCCGCATTTACTTCTTTTATATTTTTTTCTTTTTCATTTGCATCTTTATATTCATGGATACCCATAACCTTGCCATTTTTTCTTAAAATTCTTCCAAAACCAATAAATGCTTTTCTCCAGTCTTTAAAATCTGGCAGTTCTGTTGTAGTAAATGTTATTTTTGATTTTGACTTTAAATGTTTTTCCATTAAGTTTTTTATAGTTTTGGGAGTAATAAGAGGTTGATCTCCTGATAAAACTATTATATGTTCTGTGTTTACACAACTGTCTTTAGCAGAGGAAATTGCATGACCAGTACCAAGTTGTTTCTCTTGCAGTACATAAGAACATAAATTCTTCAGTTCAGATTTTACAAGTTCCGCCTTATGCCCGATAATGGCTATTGGTTTTTTTTTGAAAGCTTTCCCAGTTGATTCCAAAACATACATTATCATTGGTTTACCATTGAGCTTCACTAATACTTTGGGCAAGTCGTCCTGCATTCTTTTTCCTTTACCGGCAGCTAAAATTAGAATTTCAATTTTATTTAAATTTTTCATAAAAACAAGCCCCAAAAGGCTTTGTAGAAATATATTAACATTTTTTTTAAAATTTTACGAATTTTTTTAACCTTTTTTGTTTTTTAGAAAAGTGTTATAGTATCTATGTTCTTTAGATTGGCTCTATCGTCTAATGGTTAGGACGAGTGCTTTTCAAGCACTAAATCCGGGTCCGATTCCCGGTAGAGTCACAAAATGAAACTAGTAAGGATAAATCTATTTTTGAAAAAATCGCAAAAAGTGTTAAATTACAAGATAGGGAGATGTGGCAGAGTGGTTTAATGCACCGGTTTCGAAAACCGGCATACCGCAAGGTATCGGAGGTTCAAATCCTCCCATCTCCGCAAAAAGAAAAACTCGACAATACATTTTAATATACGGTCGAGTTTTGTAGTTTTTTTCTTGTCCAATCTAGTATGACCCCATATAACCATCCTAATATCATATTATCTACAAGATAGATTGATGATACAATCAATAGTTGGATAATGTTTATTCCCATTATCAACCCAGACATTATGTACAAAGGTATCTGGTAGATTGAAATTGAAATCGTATCTGCTATTGCTTTATGGAAACGATTTTGAGACGTTTTTAGAATTCTTAATCTCATCCAGTCCGTAATTTTAACACAGAAATAAGCACCGCTAAATTTCAGAATGTTATACAGAACCCTAAAAACAAGCCATTGTCCTTTTGTCATATCAATAATTAACAGTTCATATAAAATTGTTAGTCCACCAGAAGCACAAATACTAAATATGACTAAAGCTATAGTATCAGTAGTGATTTTTGATTTCAAAAACAATTTTAATTTTTTCAAAAAACCTCCTTTATTTTGGTTTTTTATTCATTAATTTGTTAAAAATGAAATAAAAACCAACGAATAAAATTATGGCACTTATTGTGCCTATTTTTGATATGTCATTCAAATTGGGAAAAATTTTAATGACACAAAAAACCAATATAATAGCTAGAATAAAAAAAGCTTTCTGCTTAAAATAAGCGAAAAACAATTTTTTCATTGAATTATTAACAGAACTTACAATTCCATTATAAAATTCAAGAATAAAAAGATCTTTTTTATATTCCATATTTTTCTCCTTTTATTAAATAACAAAATTTATTTAGAAATATTATAGCATTTTAAAATACTATTTGTCAAATCTAATTTTTTATTTAGCGTATAAATAAAGATATATATCTTCAAGTGCCCGAACAGCATCGCCAGTGGCGATATTGTTTTGGTGGTACAAAACATCTGTGCAATCTCCAGCAGCCCAAATGCCAGGAACTTCTGTTTTTTGATTTAATGGGTTTATTTTGATGCGTTTTATTTCATCCAATGGAACGATATCTTTGACAAAACTAGTATTGGGAATTTGTCCAATTTCTACAAAAATACCCGAGACTTTCAATTCTGTTTCTTGGCTGGTAACTTTATCTTTATAAATTATTCCTTCCACAAATTTATCGCCTTTTATTTCTAAAATATCAACATTTTTTACCGCTTTCATTTTTGGATTTTTCAAAACTTTTTCCACGGTAATTTCATCAGCCTTAAATTTTTCACTTCGATGTAAAAGGGTTACAGATTTACAATAGGCAAGAAGCTGGGAAGCGCTTTCAAAACCAGCATTGCCTCCGCCGATTACAACCACATCCATATCGGCAAAAAGGGGACCATCGCAAGAAGCGCAGTAGGTAAGGCCTTTGTGTTCCAATTTGTCCGCGTTTTTTGCTTCTAACTTTCTGCGTCCACTGCCGGTAGTTATCAAGATTGTTTTAGTTAAAAATTCTTTTGCATCATTCGTTTTTATTTTGAATAAATTATCTTGTTTTGAAACAGAATCAACGGTATTTCCTTCTTTCACTTCTAAACTTTCTCCGACATTTGCTAAAACATGATTTTTCAAATTATTAGCAAGTTCTATTCCGGAAATAGATGAAGTGCCTATCCAATTAAAAATCTGTTCAGACACGACGGATTGCCCGCCCCATTCTTTGGTGATAAATAAAGTTTTTAGTCTTTTGCGGGAAGCATACACCGCGGCCGCTACGCCGGCAGGCCCTCCGCCGATAATTATTAAATCATAAATCATATGTTAGTTTTTTTTGCGTCTTAAAAATGCTGGAACAGCGCTCCAGTCTTCCGTATCATCATCCACAATTATTTCTTCTGCCGTATCTTTTTTTTCTTTCTTGAAGAAATCACTGGCACTGCTTTTATTTGAACTCTGGATAGTATTGTGTATTTCTTTGATAGCTTTTTCGGCATTTTCTTCTTTTAACAGTGTTTGATTTAAAATATTAGTTCCACTGAAAAGATTTTTACGAGGTGCATCATTGGCAAAACTGCAAGCGATAACCGTTACTTTTAATTCGCCCTTCTTCAATTTTTCGTCTTTGATTGTTCCGAAAATCACTTTTGCATCTTTATCTATGGATTCGGTAATTATTTTAGCGGCTTCTTGTATTTCATGAATGGTTATATCATCCCCGCCGGAGATAGCGAAGAGCACTCCCTTAGCGCCATTGATTGAAACTTCCAAAAGGGGAGAATTGATAGCTTGCAAGGCTGCTTTGGCAGCGCGGCCATCTCCCGACGCCAAACCGATACCCATCAAAGCGCTGCCGGCTTCAGACATAACTGCTCTGATATCGGCGAAGTCGACATTGATAATGCCGGGAGTAGTAATGAGATCCGATATTCCTTCCACTGCTTGACGCAAAACATTATCACAACTGGCAAAAGCATCTTTGAAATTTGTATTTTTGTCGGCTAATTGCAATAATTTATCGTTTGGAATAATAATAATGGCATCCACTTCTTTAGCTAATTCCTCGATTCCTTTTTCTGCAATCTTCATTCGCTGATTGCCTTCAAAAAAGAAAGGCTTAGTGACTACCCCTACTGTCAATATTCCTTGTTCTTTAGCTGCTCGAGCCACGATGGGAGCTGCACCAGTACCTGTGCCTCCGCCCATACCGCAGGCGACAAAAATCATGTCAGCACCTTTGATAGTGTCTTGAATTTCGGATTTATTTTCTTCAGCCGCTTTCTTTCCAATTTCCGGATTCATACCCGCCCCAAGACCCTTGGTCAGATTCTTTCCGATGTGAATTTTTTTCTCCGCTAAAGAATGATGCAAGTCTTGAGTATCGGTATTCATACAAATAAAAGACACGCCCTTCACTCTGGAATTAATCATATGATTAATGGCGTTTTTCCCTGATCCTCCTATTCCGACGACCATAATACGAGCAAAACTTTCTATGGCTGGGTTTAATTTAGGCATATATTTTTAGGTTATTTATTGATAAAATTTGACTCATTTTTATATATCCTATAATAACAGAAAATAAAAAAAAGCAAAGCTTGGAATTAGGTTCTAGTTTCTAGGTTCTAGTTGCTAGTTTTTAGGTTTTAATTTTTTCTAATACCTAGTCCCTAGCACCTAGTCCCTAATCTACGGCATTAATTGTTTGATATTTAATTTTATTATTCTTTTTAGGTTTTTAAAAAAATTTTTAAACAAACCTTCGGGATAAAAATTATTATCATCATCAGACATTATAAGGCCAAGGGCGGTAAACCAAGATGGATCACGAAGTTTAGTTTTTATATTGCCAAAAATTTCTGTAGTGCCTATCCTGGAAGGAAGTTTCAAAGCAGTTTTTGAAAACTCTTCCAAGAGGGGAATGTTCGCGCTTCCACCGATGAACACCACCCCTGCCGGCAATAATTCATTTCTTTTTATTTTTTTTAAATGATTTTCTATCAATTCAAAAATATCAAAGAGACGCGCTTCAACAATCTCATCTAATTTTTTCTTTGAAAAATCTTCTATAACATTTCCAAGTTTAAGATACTCTGCATTTTCAAGAGAAACCTTCATTCCCAAAGCAATGTCATTTGTAATATCTGCTCCGCCGATAGAAAATGTATGCAAGGATACCAAGGTTCTGTTTTCGAAAACAGAAAGTGACACCGTTTCAGACCCAATATTGACCAACGCTCCCCCTACTATTTTTTGTTTTTCAGACAAGACAATACGGCTTCCTGCCTCGGCGGAGGCGATAATATCTATCGGTTCTATCCCAGCCAAAGTTATCACTTCCAATAAATCCTCAAAATGTGAAATGGCACAAGTTATAAAAAGAGCTTTTATTTCAAGCTTAGTCCCTTTCATACCCTCCGGTCGGCCCAGAATTTCTTTACCGTCGAGTTTAAAAGAAAGAGGAAATACTTTGATTACTTTTTTATTATTCAGATTTAAATTATCTTCGCAATCTTGTAGTGCTTTATTTATATCCAAGCCGGTTACCTCGCCATCAGCTTTAGAGATGATTCCTATGCCACTGCTCACATCTCCGCGTAAAGTTACGCCACCAATTGAAACAAAAGCGCGCCTGATCTTTATGCCTGAATTTTTTTCAGCCATGGAGATTGCATTTTTAAGCGAAGATACAGCTTCTGAAATATTAACGATATATCCATGCCGGATGCCTTTTGTTTCGCTTTCTCCCACACCAACAACCTTAGGATTTTTTTCTCCTTTTAGAAATTCTCCTACTACTACTCTGGTAGTGGTGGATCCCATGTCTACTCCTATAGAAATATTTCTGATCATACTTATTCTCTGCTACCTCCATTCTACTACTATGTTCCATTCCTTTCAAATGAAGCATTCCGTGGATAACTAAAAAGCCCAGCAATTGTTCAAAAGTTCTATCGAATTTCTTTAATTCTTTTCTGATTACGCTTTTACATAGGATGATTTCTCCCGCATCTTTATGCAAAGCAAAAGAAAGCACGTTAGTGGCTTTATCTATTTTTCTGTATCTTTTATTTAGTTCCCTGGATTTTTTTTCGCTGACGTAGGCAATAGACAAAGAATATCTTTTTCCCAAAATGTCTTGCTTTATTTTCTTAAATTCCATTTTTATTTTATTTTACCAAGCTTACGGAGTTTTTCTATTTCCTTTCTTCGTTCTAAATGTTTTAGAGTGCCCTTTTTTACTTTAAGTTTAGATTCTTTTCTTTTATTATAACGGGATCCTTTTACTTTTTGAATTATATTTGATTCTTGAATGCGACGAGAAAAGCGACGCAATACGCTCGTATTATTTTCGTTTGTATTTTTATTTACTTCAATTACTGTTTTTGCCATACACCATAGGTTATCATATGGTTAATGTATAGGCAAGTTTGAGTTAAAAAAATACAGAAAAGTGCTTTCTTCGGCATACGCAATATTAAATTCATTTATCACATTCAGGTTGGAGTGCGAGCCGTGAGAAAGCACTTTTTGTGTTTTTTGTTGGACTTTTTTATAAAAAAAAGCTAATATTTAAACCATGAAACAGACGGCTGATTATATCACAGAAGAGAAAAGAAAAGCTTTAGAGATTGAATTAAAAGAATTAAAAGGTCCCAAAAGGAAAGAAATTTTGGAGAGTTTGGCCTATGCAAAATCTCTGGGTGATTTGTCTGAAAATGCAGAATATCACCAAACCCGCGAGGATCAGGGTAAATTAGAAGAACGTATTCAAAAAATAGAACAAATTTTGCAATCTTCTCAAGTTGTATCTGGTGGCGGTGGGGAAGTGATTGAAATAGGTTCTAAAGTAGTGGTGGTAAAAGATAGAGAAAAAAGGGAAAAAAAATATCAAATTGTAGGCTCCGAAGAAGCTGATATGGCAGAAGGTAAAATTTCTAACAAATCTCCGTTTGGTCAAGCACTTTTAGGCAGGAAAAAGGGCGATGATATTTTATTTAAAACTCCCAGTGGAGCGGTTAATTATAAAATCATAAATGTGTCTTAAATTTCGCCACGGCGAATAAATTAAAATGTCTTCAATTGATGAAATTAGGGACGCTAAAATAAAGAAACTGAAACTTTTTAAAAATAAAGGCATTAATCCTTATAAAGCGGAAAGCAAAAGAGAACTTTCTTTGAAAGAAGTAATTGATTCTTTTGACACCCTGGAAAAGCCTGCCCGCCGTGGCGGGAAAAAAGAAGAAAAATGGATTGCTGGCCGGATAATGTCTATCCGCGGGCAGGGCGCTATTGTCTTTATAACTTTGAATGATGGCACTGGACTTTTTCAAGCTTTGCTAAAAAAAGATATTTTGGGAAATGAAAAATTTAATTTTTTTAATGAGGCAGTTGATATTGGAGACTTTATAGAAGTTTTAGGCAGTTTTTTTACTACTAAAAGAGGAGAGAAAACCATAGAAGCTAAAGATTGGACTATGCTTTCTAAAAGTTTGCTTCCCTTGCCGGAAAAATGGCATGGTTTGCAGGATATTGAAGAAAGATTTCGAAAAAGATATTTGGATATTTTAATGAACCCCGAAATAAAAGAACTTCTCATAAAGAAAACAAAATTTTGGGATACAGCGCGCACCTTTATGAAAGAACATGGATTTTTAGAAATTGAAACTCCGACTTTGGAAGTTACCACCGGTGGAGCTGAAGCCACCCCTTTTAAAACATATAATGAAGATTTTAAGTTGTCTCTGTTTTTACGTATTTCAGTCGGAGAACTTTGGCAAAAACGCTTGATGGCAGCAGGCTTCCCGAAAACTTTCGAAATCGGCAGAACTTTTAGAAATGAAGGCACTGACGCAAACCACTTGCAAGAGTTTACCAATTTGGAATTTTATTGGGCTTATGCAAATTATGAAGACGGAATGAAATTAGTGGAAGAACTTTATAAGAAAATAGCTATGGATGTTTTTGGCAAAACAAAATTTGAAACTCGCGGACATAAATTTGATTTAGGAGGTAAATGGAAACGCATTGATTATAGAGAAATTATAAAAAAAGAAACAGGCATAGACGTGCTTCAGACCACTGAAAAAGAAATAAAAAATAAACTAGAAGAATTAAAAATTGTTTATGATGGCGATACCATGGAACGCTTAGTGGATACTCTTTGGAAACATTGTAGAAAACAAATTTCTGGACCGGTATTTTTAACTGGGCATCCGAAACTTGTTTCTCCACTTTCTAAATCGATGGAAAAAAATCCAGAACTAACGGAAAGATTTCAAATTATTATTGCCGGAGCAGAAGTGGGTAATGGTTTTTCGGAATTAAATGACCCAATTGATCAGGCGGAAAGATTTGAAATGCAACAGAAGCTTTTGAAAGCGGGGGACAAGGAAGCCATGATGCCGGATAAAGAGTTTGTGGAAATGTTGGAGTATGGGATGCCGCCGACTTGCGGTTTCGGCTTTGGCGAACTGCTTTTTGCTTTTCTAGCCGACAAGCCTCTCCGCGAGACCCAATTTTTCCCATTGATGAAACCTAAAAATTTGGAGTAAAAAGTTAAATTTACGAAAGATTTACTTTCACAAAACTTCTGCATTTTTTAGGAATAATAAAAACCCACCTGAATAGATGGGTTTTTTGTTGAGAAGTTTTAAGGGAAAGCTAATTTAGTGATGAAATATAGTCTTTGGCATTCTTTCCTCCTAAAAAACACAATGCCGTTCCAAAGGCATTGTGGGAGTCGTTAATGGAAACCAGCGCAGACTCCGAATTACAAGTGAGCGCGGCGAAGCCTCCTGAAACCTCAAACTTTAATTTACCCTTAGGAAATGTGGGAAATTTCTTTTGAATTAGGGTTATTAGTTTCTCCAAAACTTCGGTGACCTTATCGGGGTAGGTGCTGAAGATCGGGTCGTTGAATACCCCGATGACTTGGAGTCTATTTTCTATAGAGAATTTAACAATTCTAAGTTTTTTGTCAATTGTTGGATCCTCTATAAAAAGTTTAAGATTGAGTTTTTGGGAAAGATCTTTTATTATCTTTTCCCTCGGTATTGGTTTTTCTAGTAATGTTTCCAACTCTTTCACCTTTTATATGTTGTTGAAAAAATTATTTTAAATAACATCTATTTCTATATAAAGAATAGCAGATTTTACACAATTTGTCAAATTTTTTATACTGCTTTCTTATAAAAGTTATCCACAGGTGGCATTTTGCGTTGTAGGAAGTAGTGGTTTACAATATATATCAAGTGGGAAAAGGTGGGAAACAAGTGGATAAATAATTTTATGTTAATCGGCGAATACATACACACCATAGATGAGAAGAATAGAATTTCATTGCCGGTAAAATTCCGCAAGGAACTTGGCAAAAAAATTATTATTACACCGGGATTAGATCAGTGTTTATTTATTTTTACAGCAGGTGAGTGGAAAAAAGTTTCTAAACGGCTTTCTGATTCGGACTCCGACCTTTCTTTTTTAAAAGCTGATAAAAGAAGTTTTAATAGGTTTATGTTCGGACGGGCAGTGGAAGTGGAAGTAGATACTATCGGAAGAATTTTAATCCCTGATTTTCTAAAAGATAGAATCAAACTGGCAGGCAGAGCAGCTATCATCGGAGTAGAAGACAGAGTAGAAATTTGGAATGATAAAACATGGTTACAATACAGAGAGGTAGTAGAAAAACAAGCAGACCAATTGGCAGAAAAGTTATGAGAGAAAGCATACATAAGACAGTTCTTTTAAATGAAACAATAGAAGGTTTGAATTTACAAAATAAATCTGTTGTATTGGACGCAACATTCGGTGGCGGGGGACATTCAAAAGCAATTTTAGAAAAGTATCCGAATGTAAAAATAATTGCCCTGGATCAAGATAAAAGTGTTTCAAAGAGTTTGATAGATCCTAGAATTTCTTTTCACAATTTAAACTTTAGAGATTTAGATAAAGTTTTAGAAAAAGGAGTTGATGGAATAATCTTTGATTTAGGTTTAAGTTCTGACCAATTGGAGAATTCCGGGCGAGGATTTTCTTTTATAAAAAATGAGCCCTTGCTCATGACCATGAAAGAAAATCCTCGCCCGGAAGATCTGACGGCATCAGATATCGTAAATAATTGGGGTGAAAAGAGTTTAGCGGATATTATTTACGGTTATGGTGAGGAAAGATTTTCTAGAAGAATAGCCAAGGGGATAATAGAAGCCAGAAAAAAAAATAAAATAGAAACGACATGGGATTTAGTCAAAGTGATAGAAAACAACGTACCTGTAGCGTATAGAAAAGGAAGACTGCATTTTGCCACCAAAACCTTTCAAGCATTACGGATAGCGGTGAATGATGAATTAAGAACGCTTCAGACAGGACTTCAAAAAGGTTTCGAGATTTTAGAAAAAGGAGGAAGGATTTCTGTAATTTCTTTTCATAGTTTGGAAGATAGAATAGTTAAAAGATTTTATAAAGAAAAAGAAAAAAAAGGAGAAGCAAAATTAATATCTGCCCGAAATGAATTTCGTTCAGGCGGGAATAAAGAAGTAATACTAGCTTCGGCAGAAGAAATAAAAAATAATCCAAGGTCAAGAAGCGGTAAATTGCGAATTTTAGAAAAAAAGACATGAAACAAGTAAGTTTAAAACTAAAAAGTTACGCGAATAATGTAAATATCATTGATAATGGTAATTTACAAAGACGAGTTTTTAACATTATGCTTTGGACGCTCGGAATGCTTGCATTTTTTTATGTTTTTCTTCTAGGAAATATGGTTTTTAATATTGTAGAACGCAAAACGCTTGAGACATATGCTCTTACCTTATCCAATGAAGTTGGAAGCTTAGAATTGGAATATCTTTCTATGTCTCAAAAGGTTGATCTTAATCTTGCATATTCTCTTGGTTTTGAAGAAACAAAAACAAAATATACGACTCGCAAAGCCCTTGGCAGTATAAGCATTGCTAAAAATGAAATCTAGTTTTCTTTTTAGAACCAGAATTATATTTTTTTGTATCTCGATTTTTGCCTTAATTTTAATAACTAAACTTTTTTTAGTACAAGTAGTGCACAGCAGTTCTTATTCTGAAAGAGCAGACAGACAATATGCTACGCCTTCGTCCAATATCTTTGAACGCGGAACTATCTATTTTTCACGGAAAGATGGACAACTTGTCTCTGCCGCTATGCAGACTACTGGATTTAAGTTAACCATTAATCCTGTTAAGATTATTGATGAGGAGTTGGCTTTTGAAGAATTATCAAAAATTTTGAACCTTGGTCGAGACGAATTTTTAACAAAAGCGGGAAAGGAAAATGATCCTTATGAAGAAATAGCCAACCATCTTTCCAAAGAAGAGGCTGATGCGATATCCCTTTTGAAAATTCCTGGCTTATTTATTTATAAAGAAAAATGGCGTTTTTATCCAGGCACTAATCTTGCTTCACAATCATTAGGTTTTGTGGCTTATAAGGGTGATGATCTTGGGGGACGTTATGGTCTTGAAAGACAATATGACGGAGAACTTTCCAGAAATAAAAACAATCCCTATATAAATTTCTTTGCTGAAGTTTTTTCTAATATTAATAAAACTTTATTTAACGATCAATCGAGAGAGGGCGATGTTGTAACAACTATTGAACCATCGGTGCAAAGTTTTTTGGAAAAGACTTTGCAGAATGTAAAAGAGAAATATAAAATTGATTCCATTGGCGGGATAATCATGAATCCACAAGACGGTGCCATTTATGCCCTCAGTAACAAACCGGATTTTGATCTTAATAATTTTTCTAAAGTTAACAGCGCGTCTATTTTTGCTAATCCCTTGGTAGAAAGTGTCTATGAATTTGGATCGGTTGTTAAACCGCTAATTATGGCGGGGGCTTTAGATACGGGTGTAGTTACCGCTAATACGACATATGATGATAAGGGGTCTGTGATAGTTGAAAATAAAGAAATATTCAATTTTGATAAAAAAGCCCGTGGAATTGTGAATATGCAGGAAGTTTTAAATCAATCCCTAAACACCGGTATGGTTTTCGTTTATCATAAATTAGGTAAAGAAAAATTGCGTGATTATATGCTTTCTTATGGCATTAAGGAAAAAACTGGAATTGATTTGCCTAATGAAACAAGCGGTTTAGTTTCCAACCTGATAAATAGTCCTCGGGACATTGAATATGCCAATGCCGCTTTTGGTCAGGGTATAGCTTTGACTCCCATAGAGCTTATAAGGGCATTAGCGTCACTTAGTAACGGAGGTAATTTAATTGTGCCTCATCTTGTGCAAAAAATAAAATATGACGATGGCACAGAAGAAGATATGAAATATAATATGCAACCTACAAAAATATCTAAGGCAACCAGCGAAGAAATTACTCGTATGCTGGTGAATGTTATGGATGCATATATGAAAAATAAAAGTACTAATTTGGAACATTATTCGATTGCGGCTAAAACCGGTACTGCCCAAGTTGCCAATAATGAAGCAGGGGGCTATTATGAAGACAGGCATACCCATTCTTTTTTTGGATATTTTCCAGCTTATAACCCGAGATTTATAATTTTTCTTTTTGCTATAAATCCCAAAGGAGTGCCTTATGCAGCCCAAACCTGGTCGGATTCTTTTCTAAGTATTACAAAATTTTTGATTAATTATTATGAAATTTCACCTGATAGATAAAAATTAATGACCCACTCGATTTTTAAAAAAATAGTAACGTATGTATTGCAAACAGAATCACGGCTTGTGCTTTGGAAATATAAACCTAAAGTTATCACTATTACAGGATCAGTCGGCAAGACTTCCACCAAGGATGCGATTTATGCCGTGATTTCCGGCGTTTCTTATGTTCGTAAAAGTGAAAAAAGCTATAACAGTGAAATAGGATTGCCTCTTACCATCTTGGGGTGTGCGAATGCGTGGAATAATCCTTATAAATGGTTTTTGAATATTTTAAAAGGAATTTGGCTTTTTATTTGGCCCCATCAATATCCCCAATGGCTTGTGCTGGAAGTGGGTGTTGGAAAACCAGGTGATATGTATCGTACTGCTTTTTGGCTTAAAAGTGATGTAGTGATTATCACCAGTATAGGAGACACCCCTTCTCATATTGAATTTTTTGATTCGCATAAGCATCTTGTGGAAGAAAAAAGCGGACTTATAAAAACTTTAAAAAAAGACGGGCTTCTAATATTAAATAATGACGACGAAATAGTTTCTGAAATGAAAACGAGAATAAAAAATCGCGTTATAACTTTCGGTTTTAAAGAAGATTCTGATATAAAAGGTTCGGGTGACAGTATTTTTTATACTGATGAAGGAGAGCCCGGGGGGTTGATTTTTAGAATAGATGAAACAGGAAACAGTTTTCCGGTTGTTATTGAAGGAGTATTTGGCAAGAATCATGTTTATGCTTCACTTGGAGCCCTGGCATTTTCTTCCGGTTTAAAATTTAATATGCTTCAGAGTATAAACAAACTTAAAAACTACAACATTCCACCTGGGCGCATGCGTCTCTTGAAGGGGATAAATAATTCTTTTATTATAGATGACACTTATAATTCTTCTCCTTTTGCTTGTGAGTCTGCTCTTAAAACCCTAGGAGAAATAAAGTCCAATGGTAGAAAAATTGCCGTTCTGGGTGATATGTTGGAACTCGGTCATCATACGGAAGAAGCTCATAAAAATATCGGCAAAATTGCAAAAGAAAATGTTGACGTACTTATGACAGTGGGTCCTAGAGCGGAGAAAATAAAAGAAGGAACGATTGAAGCGGGAATGAATATAGAGAATATTTTTGAATTTTTAAATTCTCAAGAAGCAGGAGAATTTTTGAAAACTTTTGTACAAAAGAATGATTTTGTACTTATTAAAGGTTCACAAGGTATGCGAATGGAACGCGCAGTGGAAGCTATTTTAGAAGATAAAAAAAACAAATCTCAACTTCTTGTTCGTCAAGACGAAGAGTGGTTGAAGAAGAAATAAAAAAAGCGCAGAGGTATTTTAAAAATACATGCGCTTTTAGTTTATACTCTATCCCACCAAAGTAATATTTTTTTTCCTATTCCTGTTTTAAACAGAAATTTTTCAGCTATCCATGCTGAAGAAAAGAAAACAAACATTACGAATAACAGGGTTACTGCGAAGGGAAGGTCTTCCATTATCTTTTTCCTTTTTTGAATAACTAATTTATTATTTGTATATATGGTAGCATAAAGCAACTTGTTTGTCAAGTATTTAAAGATTGCAAAAAATCGTTTATTATGTTATAATTGCAAAAGAAAAAAATATGTAAATTAAGTATAAGAGGTATGAAATGCCTGAATTGTGGAATTTTATTTTTTTTATGTTTTGTTCTTGTTTTTCAATTTTTTTTCTGGTTATAATTTATTTGAAAGTAAAATATAATCCAGAAAGTTATTTTTTCGTCAAGCCCCTTGTTTGGGGTTTGATAAAAATCTTTTTATTTTTTAGTATATTTGCCGCCTTTCATAAAGTAGCATGCGCATAAATGTATGCTACTTTTTATTTTGTGACCCTACAGAGAATCGGACTCTGATTTTATCCTTGAGAAGGATACGTCCTAGCCGTTAGACGATAGGGCCATACAAAAAATATAACATTTTTAAAGAAAAGATAAAAATTTTAGCGCATCCTTTTGAGATGCGCTATTTTAGAGTTTTTTTACTCTACGTTTAGGTATGGAAGCCTAAACACCCATTTTGATTTTTTAGGAGTCAAAATTGTTTGTATTGTAAAATTTTTACCTTCTTCTGTTTTACCTCCCTCTCCTACCTTTTTACCCAATAATTTTTTTCCCAAGGAAGAGGAAGCTAAAATTATCTCTGATTTTTCGGGAAGGATGTGTTTTTTGACGACATGAGTTCCATCTATAACACAAAATAAAGTTTCGTTATTTTCAAAATGAAGTTTTACTCCATTTCCTACAAGAACCGAAAAATCTTGCTCTGCAGTTTTTATTACAGGAAGTTTTAAGAGATTATTAATCTCTTTTCTTCTTTTGCAATTATGTGGTAAAAAACCTAATTCTTTTTCTAGCGATTTTCTACCATTGGACGTTATAAACTTTTCTGGATAATCTGGGAGGACAGAAATTTTTCCGCACATAATACAACCTCATGTTAGATAATTTTTAAAGAAGTTAATTCGTTTACATTATATGTGTTTGTTATTTAATTGTCAAGTAAAAACTATGGAAGAACCTTTATTCTTTGAGTTTTGCCTACCTGACTGAACAATCAGTCGTTCGGGCGGGGTTTTTCTAGGGAGAGAGTAGAAAGCTCGGGCGAAGTGCCGGCGATGCGAAGCACATCTTTGTCTATCTTTTTTAATTCTTTATTTGAAGCATTATAATGATTTACAACTGTGCCAAGCGCGTTACCAAGTTTGTCATGATATTCATCGAAGGATTTTAAATGTTTTCCCAGATCTTCCACTTTTTTTATTATTTCTTTGGCAGATTCCTCTATTTTAAGAGCTTTTAATCCTTGAAGGACAGTTTGTAAATATGCCAAAAAAGATGTAGGGGAAGTAATAATCACTTTATATTTTCCAGCAGCGCGTTGAATTAAATTTTCATTTTCTTCCGAGGCTCCAACTTTGTTAGTCAAAAGGTCATAATAAATAGCTTCATGTGGAATAAACATAAAAGCGAAATCAGTGGTGCCTTTGGAGGGCTGTATATATTTTGCAGTTTCAGTAATGCGATTTTTTAAATCATTTACAAAAATTGTTTCCAGCTTTTTCTTTTCGGCCTCATTGTTTTCTTCTGCCATCTTATTGTAATTTTCCAGCGAAAATTTTGAATCTATGGGTATGATTTTATCTTTTACAAACACTACAGCATCCACTATAGTACCGTCGGGAAAAGGATATTGCATTTGATAGCTCCCAGGAGGAAGAACATTCTTCAAAACCGTTTCTAGGTAATACTCACCCAATATTCCGCGTTGTTTCGGATTTTTTAAAATATTTTCCAAACTTTGCAGTTGATCAGCAAAAGAAATGACTTGTTTATTGGTTTCGTCTAATTTTGTCAGTTTTTCTGTCACATCTCTGATTATCTTATTGGATTCAGAAGAATGGAATTTCAAACTTTCATTTACTTGTTTATTTGATTCACCAAGTTTATTATCAACATTTTTTATCAGCTCACTTACTTGTGTTAATAATTGTATCCCGGTGTTGTCATTTTCTTTCTTTTTGCCAAATAGAAAATAAGCAATAATACCCCCAATTAGAACCGTGATTATAATTATTAAAATATTTTCCATATATTTATTTTCCCAAATAATGTTTCAATGTATAAATCCAATCTTCATCTATCTGATCGCTATCTATTTTTTGAGCCAGCAACCACTCCAAATATCCACGATCCACCTTCTTTATTTCTTCTATCTTTTTACCGCTATATTTGCCGAATTTGATAGAAGTAAAAAGAGAAGGATGAGAAGAAATTTCTATCATTTTTTGTATTGCTTCTTCCTCGCTTATTTTTTCCTGTTCAATCAATTTTTTCTTTAATCTTTCGTATAATTTTTCCAACACCAAAACATCACCAAGGGCATCATGAGCGGTAGCGTCTATTTCAATATCTAAAAGGTATCGCAAATATTGCAAATTATATTTTTCTATTTTTTCGTCGGGATCTAAATATCTAGCCAGTCTTAGGGTACAAATAAAATTAGCAGGAATAATGTCTTCCTTTTTTATAATCATTAAGTCAAAAGGCGCATTGTGCGCGACGACGATAGCATTTTTGTTTTCAAGAAGTTCTTTTATTCTCGAAAAATCTTCGCTTTGCCTGAAAGCAGGTTTGTTTTCTAACATCTTGTTTGTGATATGATGCACAGCTGAGGCTTCTGGAGGAACCTTGATTGGCGGTTTGTAAAAACCGACAAAACTATCATTACCGCTCTTATAGGCGATTTGACAGAGAAAATCTTTTTCAGTATTGCCGGTAGTTTCTGTATCAAAAAATATTACATCATTCATAGTGTTATTTTATCATATTTTTGATATAATAGGGTGGGAATTTATGAAAATCAAAAATTTTTGAGCCTTCGCCCTCGGAACCATAAGGACAGAGGACCCACGACTCTTAAAATTTTTATTTTCATAAATTCTTATTCATGTTGCACGAACAAATAAAAAATAATATAAAAGAAGCTATGTTAGCAAAAAATACCGTGTTGCTTGAGACCTTAAGGTCTATGGTAGCTAGTTTTACCAACGAACTTGTTGCTAAAAACAGAAAGCCCAATGAAATACTTTCAGACCCAGATGCGCTGACTGTAATTAATCGTCTTGCTAAACAGAGGAAAGATTCAATAGAACAATACAAAAAAGGCAATCGGCAAGATTTAGTAGACGAAGAAGAAGCGCAATTGGCTATTTTAGAAACTTATCTGCCGAAATTAATGGAAAAGAGTGAAATTGAGAAAATTGCCAAAAATAAAAAAGAAGAATTAGGTATTACAGATTCGACAAAAAAGGGTATGTTGATGCAAGCCCTAATGAAAGAATTAAAAGGTAAAGCAGATGGCGGGATAGTAAAAGAGGCAGTTGATAGTCTTTTTTAAAATTTTAGCATATGCATACAGTTCAAGTTTTAAATCATTTAATACAAGACAATCAAGTATTAGCTTATATATTAATTTTTTTGGGGCTAATTTTTGAAGGAGAAATAGTAGTTATTACTACCGGTGTTTTGTCGTATCTGGGGGTTCTTAATTTTTGGATATCGCTTTCTTTTATTTTAGCCGGAGGAATGGCAAAAACATTTGGCGGATATTATTTAGGTGGATTTTTGTATAAAAAATACAGCCATCATAGTTTTTTTAGATACCTTGAAAAAAGAGTGCTTTTTTTTATGCCCAGGTTTGAAAAAAAACCTTTTTGGTCTATTTTTATTTCAAAATTTATAATAGGGGTAAATTATTTGATTATTCTTTTTGCCGGATATCGTAAGATTAATTTTAAAACTTATTTTAAAGCAGAAATATTTTCTACTGTCATCTGGGCACCGTTACTTTTGTATCTGGGGTTTTACTTTAGTCAGACAGCTCTTTCTTATAGTAAAGAAATAAGCAGATTTTCTTTAGCCATATTTATTCTTTTGGTAATTTTTCTGCTTTTTGACAAATTGGCCGCTTCTTTTTATAGAATTTTTGAATATCTTAAAAATGGTGGCATAGAAAATAATGGAAATGGACACAAATAAAAAAAAATTAATTACTCACAACGGGTCTTTTCACGCAGACGATATTTTTGCGGCGGCCACTCTTTCTTTGATGTTAGAAAAAAGAGGCGAAAGTTTTGAAATAATTCGCACTCGTGACCCTGAAACAATAAATAGTGGAGATTATGTTTTTGACGTAGGTGGAATGTATGATGAAAAAACAAACAGATTTGACCATCATCAAAAAGAGGGAGCGGGTGGCAGGGAAAACGGAATTCCTTATTCTTCTTTTGGACTTATCTGGAAACATTTTGGAATAGATTTATGTGACAAGAATATTGATGTATGGAGTATGATAGATTTTAAAATTGTTATACCCATAGATGCTGTAGATAATGGTGTAGATATCGTTATACCAAAATTTAAAAACGTCACGCCGTACGGTGGAGAACAACCCTTTCTTATTTTTTCTCCAACATGGCAGGAAAATGAAAAAAATCTAGATAGTATATTTAAAGAAAAAGTTGAGGATGTTAAAAAAATTTTAAAACGTGAAATTGAAGTTGCAAAAGCCGACAACTTAGGGGGAAAATTAATTGAGGAAGCTTATTATAAGGCTAAAGATAAACGTGTTATAGAATTACCCAATTCATTTCCAAGATATTTATACCAAGATACCCTTTCTAAATTTCCAGAACCAATTTATCTTATATATAAAAGCGATCACAGTGAAACTTGGAAAGTAGAAGCAGTACAAAAATCTCCAGAAACAATGGAGAGTCGCAAACCATTTCCCAAAAGCTGGAGGGGTTTTTTAGATAATGATAAAAAATTAAAAGAAATAACCGGAATATCTGATGCAATATTTTGTCATAGGAATGGTTTTCTTATCACAGTTGTCTCCAAAAGAGGAGCTATGTCTCTCACACAAAAAGCATTACTAGAACCTAGTCAGATAGAGCCCCAAGACTCTATCTGAAAGAACCCAATTCTTATGGCCTTTATAGACGAAATAAAAATATATGCAGAAGCAGGACGCGGAGGAGATGGCGTAGTTAGATGGCGGCAAGAAAAGTTTATACCGAAGGGCGGACCGGCGGGAGGGGATGGCGGGCGTGGGGGAGATTTTTACGCTGTGGCCATCCGCGATGTGCATATACTTTCAAAATATAAGGCAAAAAAAAGTTTTAAGGCACAGAAAGGCGAAAATGGAGGAAATAAAAGTTTGCATGGGAAAAAAGGGAATGATTTTGTTTTAGAATTGCCGATAGGATCTATCATCACCAACTTGGAGACGGAAGAGAAATGGCAACTATTGGAAGAGAGAGAGAAAATTTTACTTTTGAAGGGAGGTCATGGCGGATTTGGCAATGAACATTTCAAAAGTTCTACCAATACCACTCCGAAAGAATGGCGACCGGGAGAAGAAGGTGAACGCGGTAATTTTCATATAGAGCTGGAGCTTTTTGCTGATGCCGGATTAGTGGGGCTTCCAAATGCCGGTAAAACATCATTATTGAATGCAATAACGAATACGAATGCCAAAGTCGGGGATTATGAATTTACCACTTTAGACCCCAATCTGGGTGATTTTTACGGACATACCATTGCCGACATTCCGGGATTAATAGAAGGGGCAAACCTAGGAAAAGGATTGGGCGTAAAATTTTTACGGCACATAAAACGCACTAAAATGATTGCGCATCTTATTTCCTTCGAGAATCTTTTTAAGAATACAACGGGAATGATGAAAGCTTATAAAGAAATTCGTAAAGAGTTGGAAAAATATGATAAAAACTTAAATTTAGGAGAAGAAGGTTTATCAAAAAAAGAAGAAATTATTATTCTTACTAAATCAGATACTACGGATAATTCTAAGATAATAGAAAAAAAGAAAAAAGAATTTGAAAAAATTTCTAAAAAAGTTTTTGTTCTTTCTTTATATGACGATAAATCTATAAAAACTTTCCGAGACGAATTAGTGAAAATTTTGAAGAAAAAGGTATAATAAAAACATGGGGAAAAAATATTACCCGACAATTGGGCTTGAGATACACGCGGAATTGAAAACACAAACAAAAATGTTTTGTGGTTGTAAGAATGATCCTGATGAAAAAAATCCAAATGTAAATATTTGTCCTATTTGTATGGCCCATCCTGGAGCTTTGCCAGTAATCAATAAAAAAGCAGTAGAGAATGTGATAAAAGTTGGACTTGCTATAGATGGTAAAATTGCTGATTTTACCGAATTTGACCGTAAGAATTATTTTTATCCAGATATTCCGAAAGGTTTTCAGATTTCCCAATATAAATATCCAATAGTTTCCGGTGGGCATTTGGCTGATTTTGATGTCACTCGAGTGCATCTGGAAGAAGATACGGCTAATAATAAACACGATAGAGGAAATTTTTCCTTAATTGATTTTAATCGCGCAGGCGTGCCATTGATGGAATTGGTAACCGAACCGAAAACATTTGAAGACGCGGAAATTGCTGCCAAGGGCGCTTCTATTTTTGCCAAAGAATTTCAGCTCGTATTGTGGTATTTGGGAGTATCGGAAGCGAATATGGAAAAGGGTGAAATGCGAGTGGAAGCAAATATTTCTGTTTCGGAAGATAAGAATAAATTAGGCACAAAGGTGGAGGTGAAAAATTTAAATTCTTTCAAGAGTGTCGAGAAGGCTATTAAGTTTGAATTAGATAGAATGATAGAACTTTTAGAAAATGGAAAGAAAATAGAAATAATACAAGAAACTCGCGGATGGGATGAAGAAAAACAAAAGACGTTTTCTCAAAGGAAAAAAGAATCTAGTCAGGATTACAGATATTTTCCAGAACCGGATTTGCCTAAAATGAGGCTGCATGAAGCTTTTGATTTGGAAAAAATGAAAAAAGAACTGCCAGAATTACCGCAAGCTAAACGCCTAAGATACAAAAATGATTTTGGTATTAAAGATGAAGATATAGAAAGTTACATTAATGATAAAGAGCTAGGAAGTTGGTTTGAAGAAATTGCAAAAATATTGAATGATAAAGATAAAGTAAAAATAGCTTCAAATTATATAACTTCAGATTATTTAGGACTTAAGAAAAATAATCCAAATACAAAAATCACAAAAACTCAAAATTTTGCTGAGCTAATAAATCTATTAGCAAATAATAAAATATCCTCTCGTGCTGCTAAAAATATTTTGGCGATGATTATTGTGAAAGATGAATCCCCGCTTAAAATTGCGACAGAAAAAGGATTGTTGCAGAAAAATGACGAAGGGGAAATTAAGAGTCTAGTAGAAAAAATAATAGCGAAAAATCCTGAGGTGGTTGCTACTTATAAGACCGGTAAGGAAAATGCCATTATGTCTTTAGTTGGGAAAATTATAAAAGAAAGTAAAGGAAGTGCAAATCCTCAAATAGTTGTTAATCTTCTAAAAGATTTATTAAAATGAATAAAGATATTCTAACAAAAACTGTTTCTCACTTGCTTCTTCCATCCAAGGGTATCCTGGCTATAGATGAAAATTTGAATACATGCAATAAACGTTTTGAAAAGCTTGACATACCTGCTACCGTAGAAAAACGCAGAGAATATCGAGAACTTTTAATAACCGCTCCAGAAATTGAGAAATATATTTCAGGTTATATTCTTTTTGACGAAACCATTAGACAAAATACTAAAGATAACAAAAGTTTTATTTCTGTTTTGCAATCAAAAGGTATAGAAATTGGCATAAAGGTTGATAAGGGCGTAGAAGAATTTTCTCCGGATTCTTCAGAGAAAATTACAGAAGGACTTGATGGATTAAGTGACAGATTAAGAGAATATAAAAATATGGGCGCAACTTTTGCTAAATGGCGCGCCATTTATAATATTGGAGAAAATATTCCAAGTCCGAAATGTATAAAAGCTAATGCGAATATTTTTGCCCAATACGCTCATATTTGTCAGAGGCAAGATATAGTGCCGATAATTGAACCAGAAATTTTAATAGACGGAGATTATACTGTGGAAAAATGTTATGAGATAACTGCTAAAAATCTAGATATTATTTTTTCTGAGTTGCAAAATGCGGACATTTTTATTCCGGGAATAATTTTGAAGACAAATATGATAATTTCTGGAAAAGAAGCAACAGTGCAGGCTTCAGCAGAAAAAGTTGCTGAAATGACAATCAAATGTCTAAAAGAACATGTACCGAATAATATTGGTGGAATAGTTTTTTTATCAGGTGGGCAAAGTGACGAAAAGGCAACCTTGAATTTGAATGCCATGCATCAAATAGCAAATTTACCTTGGCCGCTTACTTTTTCTTATGGTCGAGCGATTCAAAATAAAGCTCTTCGAAGTTGGGCGCAAAATTCAAAAGATACAGTAATTATACAGAAACTTCTTTTAGAATCAGCCAAGATAAACAGCTTAGCTAGCGTAGGGAAATATCAATCAAAATAATATGTTTTTACAAATATTTAATATGATAAAAAATTTATTACGCACCATCTTTGTCTTCTTTGAATGATTTTTAAAAATTAGATGAAAGAGGAAATCCAAAAATTTTTTAAGGGGGAAGTGGAAGATGATGAAAAAACTCTTGCAAAATATTCGCGAGATGCGAGTATTTTTGAAGTAAAACCTAAACTTGTACTCTTTCCCAGAGATTCTGAAGACGTGAAAAATCTGGTGAAATGGGTTTCTGAAAATAAAGATAAGTATGCGGATCCGGAATTAAATAAAGATTGGAAAAATCTTTCTATTACTGCCAGGTGCGCAGGTACCGATATGTCAGGTGGAGCAATAGGGGAATCTTTGATATTGGATTTTACTAGGCATATGAATAAATTAATAGGTTGGAATCAAATTCTAAAAAATTCTTCAGAATTTGATTCCATTACAGTGCAACCGGGCATGTTTTACCGAGATTTTGAAAAAATGACGCTGGAGAAAGGATCGGTTTTACCTTGTTATACCGCCTCGAAAAGTTTGAATGCCATGGGAGGGATGTTTGGTAATAATTCTGCTGGAGAGCGAACTCTTAAATATGGGAAAACCGAAGATTATATTTTAGAAACCAAAATGGTTTTTTCGGATGGCAACGAATACGTAATTAGACCGCTAAGCCAGAATGAATTAACAAAAAAAATTACACAAACAAATCTTGAAGGTATAATCTATAAAGATATTTATGATTTAATAAATAAAAATAAAGAAGAAATAAAAGATGCAAAACCAAAAGTTCATAAAAATTCTGCTGGTTATTATATTTGGAATGTTATAAGTAGCCCGCCTGAAAAAGATTTTGGCGCCTTCGCCCTCAGAGATATTAAGACAGGGGACCCACGACGCATAAAATCTTTTTCAGGCGGGCTTTTCTTTGATCTAAATAAATTGCTTGTCGGTTCACAGGGGACTTTAGGTATTGCTACGGAAATTACTTTCAAACTTGTTCCCAATCCAAAATATTCCAAACTGGTAGTTGTTTTTATGAATGATTTAGCTTCCCTGGGTCATCTGGTAGATGAAATTTTACGATTTGACCCAGAAACCCTAGAAACGTATGATGACAAAACTATAAAACTAGCAGTCAGATTTTTCCCAGATTTTTTTAAAAACAAAGGTTTTATCGGCATTATTAAATTTATGTGGAATTTTTTACCGGAGTTAAAAATGATGATTACTGGGGGTTTCCCAAAATTGATCCTTCTAGCGGAATTCGCCGGAGAAGATGAAACTCTAATAAATAAGCGATGCATTCTTCTTAAAGAAAAAATTGAGGGTTTTAAACTGGAAGTTCACATTACTAAGTCAAAAGAAGAAGCGGAAAAGTATTGGGATATCAGAAGAAAAAGTTTTTCTCTTTTACGGAAACATATTTCAGGTCTTCATACCGCTCCCTTTATAGATGATATTATAGTTCGCCCAGAATTTTTACCAAAATTTTTTCCAGAGTTAAATGGAATTTTAAAACAATATAATTTGACCTACACCATAGCAGGACATGCGGGGGACGGCAATTTTCACATTATTCCTCTCATGGATTTTTCACGTTCCGATACTGCAAAAATAATAGTAGAACTTTCAGAAAAAGTTTATAATCTTGTCATAAAATATCACGGTTCGATTACAGCTGAACATAATGACGGCCTTATTCGCACCCCTTATCTGCAAAAAATGTATGGAGAAAAAATAATTAATCTTTTTGAACAAATTAAAAAAATTTTCGATCCGAAGAATATTTTCAATTTGGGTAAAAAAGTTGTTTCACCTGATGGAGTGGGCACCAAAGAATACGTAGTATCACACATTGCCTTAGAACACAATGTTCATCATGAAATTTAAATTTTAGAATTAAATTCTCAGACTTAGTATTATGTTTGCTTTTTGATTTTTTTTATATATAATGCCTTTATGTTTGTAATTAAAGCTAAAAAGAGAAATGAGGGTGTTAATTTAAATACTTTGAGAAAAACAGGAGAAATGCCGGCAGTTTTTTATGGTGCGGGTAAAACCCCTACTTCTATTTCCTTATCAATCGTTGAATTTAAAAAAATCTGGAGAGAGGCTGGAGAATCTTCTACTGTTAAAATTTCACTAGATGATAATAATATTGATGCACTTATACACGAAGTGCAAGTTCATCCAGTGACAGAAGAGCCAATACACGTGGATTTTTTGGTTGTAGATATGAATAAGAAAATACGGGTCAAAGTACCGCTTGAATTTATCGGAATATCCAATGCGGTGAAAAATGGACTGGGAAATCTTGTTAAAGTACTTTATGAAGTGGAGGTTGAAGCATTACCTAAAGATCTTCCACACAATCTTGAAGTTGATATATCCAAACTTGAAACAGTAGAAAACCAGATCTTTGTTTCTGATATAAAATTGCCAACTGGAGTTGCTATTATTGTAAATGAACGTGAGATTGTAGCTTCTATCGTTCTTCAAGTAGAGGAAAAAGAGGAGGTTGCTCCGCCAATTGATTTATCTGCAATTGAAGTTGAAAAGAAAGGTAAAAAAGAAGAAGAAGGAGAAGTTACAGATGCTGTAGTTCCTGAAAAAGAGGAAAAAATAGAGAAAAAATAATTCCCGAGAAGCAGACAAGTTTTTTATAAAATGTTATAATAGAAATTATGGTTAAAAAATTCGCCATAATTTTTGTTTCTATATTTTCAATATTAATTTTTACGGCATATAAATTACATGCCTCTTTTGATTGTCTCACTTTGAATAATTCTTCTTCTCAAGCTGATAAAGATTTTTGCAGAAGGGAGCTTAGTCAAATAGAAGCCCAACTGGCTGATTTATTAAATAAACAAAAAGAACAACAAAAACAAACCGGAACCCTGCAAGGTGATATAAACTATTTAACTAGCCAAATTAATGCTTTGAAAATTAAGGTTAAAGCGAGGAGTTTAAAAATTGCAGAACTAAAGGTTGATATAAAAGACAAAGTCTCAAAAATTGAAACCCTTTCTGAAAAAATAGATCGTGAACATGAATCTTTAGCTCAATTATTGCGCAATACAAATGATTTCGATAATAAGGATTTTATTTATTTAATATTTTCTGATGAAGATTTGTCTACCTTTTATAGCGATCTGGAATCTTATGCTTCAATTAAACAAGCAGTAAAAACATCAGTAGATCAAATTAAAGGGATAAAAACTGAAACTGAAACAGAAAAAAAAGATCTTGAAAAAAAACAAGACGCAGAAACTAATGCCAAAGCTGAACTTGAGTCTGCTCAAAAGAAGGTGGTACAATCTGAAACAGAAAAGAAACAGCTTTTATCTATTAGTAAATTGAAAGAAGCGGAATATTTGAAACTTGCTAATGAAAAAAAAGCTAGAGCAGATAAAATACGTTTGGCATTGTTTCCTCTCCGTGATGCACAAGCAATTCCTTTTGGTGTGGCTCTAGATTATGCGGAAAAAGCTGAAAAGAAAACAGGAGTTCGTCCAGCTTTTGTGCTTGCTGTTTTGAAGCAAGAAACCAATCTTGGAGCGAATGTTGGTTCATGTGTTATAACCAATCTTTCAACTGGCGAAACAAAAAATACAAAATCAGGACAAGTTTTTAGTAAAGGCATTCATCCTACGCGCGATTTACCTCTTTTACAGGAGATAGTAAAAGAACTTGGCAGAAATCCGCTTAGCACTATAGTTTCCTGTCCGCAATCAGTAGGTTTCGGGGGAGCCATGGGACCAGCGCAATTTATTCCATCGACCTGGAATCTTATTAAATCAAAAGTAAAAAATGCATTAGATAAATCAATTCCCGATCCGTGGAATCCTGCTGACGCAATTATGGCGTCTTCTATATTGTTGCAGGATAACGGGGCAAGCGCTCGGACCTATACTGCCGAAAGAAATGCTGCCTGTAAATATTATTCTGGTCGAATATGCTCTGATCCAACTGTAAAAAATGTTTTTTACGGAAACGCCGTTATGGCTTTGGCTGAAAAAATACAAGCTGATATAGATTTGCTTTCAAATTAAAATTGTGATAGTGTCTAAAAGAAAATTCAAAAGATTTATGAAAAAAAATATACATCCTAAATATGATATTAAAACCAAAGCCACTTGCGCCTGTGGGGCTGTTTTTGAAGTGGGCTCAACCATGCCTGAAATTAAAGTAGAAGTTTGTAGTCAATGCCATCCTTTTTACACTGGCAATGAAAAAATTATGGATACGGCCGGACGAGTAGAACGTTTCAATAAACGCCGAGCAGCTTCTGTTAAAGTTAAAAAATAATGGACTGGCAAGAGTGGAAAAAAAGTCAAAAAAATGTGGAAACAGAAGAATTTCCGAATGAGATAGTTTTAGAAGTGCGGGCTGGGGCAGGAGGCGACGAAGCTTCACTTTTTGCTTGGGAACTTGCGCATATGTATGAATTATTTTCCACTATTCAAGGTTGGCAATGGAAAACCAATTATGAATCAAAAAGTGAATTGGGGGGATATAAAGAAGCCAGTTTTGAGATAAAAGGCAGAGATATTTATAAAATGATGCGTTATGAAACAGGAGTGCATAGAGTGCAAAGAATTCCAGCCACAGAAAAAAATGGCAGAGTACATACCTCTACGGCATCTGTGGCTGTACTCCCTATAAAAAAGAGAATTTTATTTGAAATAAATCCTGCTGATTTAGAGATGGAATATTCGCGTTCTGGTGGAAAAGGTGGACAGAATGTGAATAAAGTTGAAACAGCCGTACGGCTTATTCATAAACCGACAGGTATTGATGTGCGATCTACAAATGAACGAAGCCAATTGGCAAACCGGGAAAAAGCAATGGTCATTTTGACTGCCAAACTTCAACAATTAGAGGAAGAAAAAGAAGCGAAGAAATATGCCGGGGTCCGCAAAGATCAAATAGGTACAGGAGATCGTTCTGAAAAAATCCGCACTTATAATTTTTCACAAGATCGTGTGACGGATCATCGTATTAAAAAATCATGGCATAATTTGCCTAGAATAATGGAAGGGGAGATTGGAGAAATTATTAAAGCTTTAGAATCTGGTGAAACGGGAGATGAGGAATAAAGATTGTATTTTTTTATATTTAGTAGTAATATTAAAAAGAAGTCGTTATTATTAGTTTTTAATTATTTTAATAAAATTATGAATAAATCTGAAAATCGAGAACAAATTTTATCAAGAAATGAAAGTATAAGTGAATATGGGAAACAAGAATCTGAGGAAAAAGAGACCTTAAAATATTTGGGCGAGGAGTATTGGATAGAAATTAAGGGGACAACTAAACGTATGAAAAAGAAAGAAAATGGTAATATTTTCACTTCTACGAAAGATTATCACAACTTTTTTATTAAGGATGGAATCTTGTATGGTAAAATGATGGGAAACAAAGAGCCGGAAGCCGTAGAATTTGTGCAAATTGATTCATAAAAATTTCTTTGCTTTTTAAAAAGGATGTGTGCTATATTCTCTATGTAGTTTCTCCATTAGCTTTTTTGTTTAAATTGTGAGGTTTGGTTTTATTTTGCATCAAAGAGATCATTGAGCGACAAGAGTATCTACGTCCGCCTTTCCGGTGGATATTATAATTAGTTTTTACTCGTTTTTTAAAAAACGGGGGAAGTAAAATAATATGGCTACAAAGCTATATGTAGGGGGACTCCCTTACAGCGTTCAAGAGGATGCTCTTAAAGAGCTCTTCGCACAAGCTGGTAATGTAACATCAGCTGTGATTATTATGGATAAGATGTCAGGTCGCTCAAAAGGTTTTGGATTTGTAGAAATGGCTACGGCTGAAGAAGCACAAGCCGCTATATCTATGTTTAATGACCAAGAATTCGAAGGACGTAAGCTCACAGTGAATGAGGCTCGTCCCATGGAAGCTCGACCACCTCGAACAGGAGGTAGTGGCGGATATGGCGGAGGTAACGGTGGTTACAGTGGTGGAAATCGTGGACGTCGAGAATACTAATTTACTTAGTTTTTCAAAAAGAGCCCTGATTTAAGTCAGGGCTCTTTTTTATTATTAAATTTGCGTAAAATTATTAATTTTGTTATATTTTTATTGGGTTGTATAGATTTCGGGCGTGTAGTTCAGTGGTAGAACGCTGTCCTGATAAGACAGAGGCCGTAGGTCCGATTCCTACCACGCCCACATGCAAGAAAATAAAAATAAAAATAGTATTTGGTGGAAACCAGCGGTTGAAATATTTAGTGAAATTTCTACTTGGATTGCAGTGCCGATAGTATTAGCTCTTATTGCAGGCAAAGCCCTTGATAACCGTTACGGCACAAAACCATGGATGCTTTTAATACTGGCCGGCGTAGGTTTCTTGATTTCGTCTTTTGGCATTGTGCGTACTGTAAAAAAATATATGAAAAAAATAACTGAGGAAATTGAAAAAAATAAAAATTAATTTACTTGTCCCGTACTAAATTTTTGATTACGGGGCATAAAGATAAAGATTATTAATTAAAATTTTAGTACTGGGATGATAGAACAGGAAAACACAATACAGATAGAACAAGAACAAATAAGTCATGAAATTACTCTTTTTGCCGAACCTGTATATCATTATAAAAATTTTCCTATCACCAATGCTTTACTGACTAGCTGGGTTGTAGTAATAATTATTATTATTTTGTCTTTTATTCTTCGCTCTAAACTTCGAGAAATTCCTAGTAAAATTCAAAATCTTTTTGAAATTATTGTAGAAGGTGCGCTTTCTTTGTGTGATCAAGTGACAAACAACAGAACTCTTTCCATGAAAATTTTTCCAATCGCTATTTCTGTTTTCTTTTTTATTCTTATTAACAATTGGTTCGGAATACTTCCGTTAGGTGGATTTGGATTCATAGAAAAAGGAGAAACTAGTACCATATTCGTGCCTTTCCTTAGAGGAGGGACGGCTGATATAAATACGACAATTGCTCTTGCTATTATGGCAGTGTTAGGTGCAAATATATTTGGTGTTTTTTCAATAGGTATATGGAAAACTTTTAATAAATATGTTAATCTGAATGTAATTGGACAGATAGGGAAAAAAATACGTAAAGACCCAACAATCATCATCGTGGCTCCGATTACGTTCTTTGTTGGATTAATTGAAATTATTGGTGAGTTTGCAAAAATAGCATCACTGTCGTTTCGTCTTTTTGGTAATGTATTTGCTGGAGAAGTTTTGCTTGTTTCTATGGCAGCATTAGTTGGATATATAGTACCAATACCTTTTCTTTTTCTTGAAATATTGGTAGGACTTATTCAAGCACTTATTTTTTCAATTTTACTTGTTGTTTATTTTACCATTGGAGCAACCGATCATGATGAACACGAGGAGAAATCTTCCTCGCCGAGTCAAGATGGGCATGAGGTCGTTATTATTAATTAACTCCGTTTAAACGGAAAGAAATATATGGAAGGATTAGAATTAAGTACTATCGCAAAAGCAGTTGTTATGGCCGTAGGAGCTATTGGTCCTGCTGTGGCTATTGGTATGATTGGTTCAAAAGCTATGGAATCAATTGGCCGTAATCCAGAAGCTGCCGGCAAAATTCTCGTGCCTATGCTTCTTGCTTGTGCCTTTGCTGAAGCAATTGCTATCTATGCTCTTGTTATCGCGTTTTCAATATAGTTGGTAGTTTGAAGATTTAAAATTTAAGAACTTTTTAAATTTTAAATCTTTGCCTCTACTCGCTATGTGCGTGTAGTTTTATGTTGTTTTTTAATTTAATTTTCTATGGAATCAATCATTAACACATTTCATATTGACCTTAAAATTATTATTGCTCAAATTTTTAATTTTGGGATTGTTTTTGTGGTTTTATATTTATATGCGCTAAAACCATTGAATAAACTGATGAAAGAACGTTCAGAAAAAATAGAAAAGGGAATCAACGATGCTAAATCAAATGCTGAAATTTTAAATAATACAAAAGTTGAATACCAAGAGCTTATAACCAAAGCCCGCAAAGAAGCAGATAAAATATTTCAGGAGGGTAAAAAAGAAGCTGAAACTAAGAAAACTTTAATGTTGGAAAAAGCAAAAGAGGAAGTAGCTGTTATGATTGCAAATGGTAAAAAAAATTTTGAAAATGAAAAAATAAAAATGGTTGCACAAGCAACAGAAGAGATTGTATCTCTTTCTGTCAAAATAGCAGAAAAAATACTTGGTAATAAAATTGATGAATCTTTTGAAGAAAAAACAATGAAAGAATTAAATAAAATATAAAATGACCACTTTATCAAACAATGACATAGCGCGCGCCATTTATCTGGTTTCAAAAGACAAGACACATGCAGAACTTCATAATGTAATCAATAAAATAGTAAGTTTTCTTGTTCGTAGACGATTGTTGTCAAAAACTGAAGATATATTGGAACGATTAAATAAAATAATTAATCATGAAAATCAGAAAATTATAGCAAAACTGTTAAGTGCTAAAAAATTGAAAGAAAAAACAAAGAAAGAACTTACTTCTTTTTTGAGAGAACGTTATAAAGCAAAAGAGATTGTTTTTACGGAAACAATAAATGAAAAATTATTAGGAGGAATAAGAGTGGAAATAAATGATGAAATAATTGATTTAACAGTAAAAAACAAAATAAAAAAATTACAAGAATATTTAATAAGAAAAACATGAGCACCAATTATATTGTAGAAAATTTAAAAAAAGAAATAGATAATTTTTCATCACAAATAAAAGCCGAAAAAATTGGTCATGTTTTGGAAGTTTTTGATGGCATTGCGAAGGTGTCTGGACTTTCTGATATAAAATCATCTGAAATGGTGACTTTTCCTAATGGTGAAACGGGAGTAGCTCTTAATTTAGAAGAAGATACAGTAGGCGTCATTATTCTTGATGATTTTTCAAAGATAAAAGAAGGTGATGAAGTTAAAACTACCGGTAAAATCCTTGAAATACCTGTTTCCGATAATATTGTAGGACGAGTGGTAAATGCTCTTGGAGTGGAAATTGATGGTAAGGGAGTGATTAAAGCGGATAAAACTTATCCAATTGAAAAAGTTGCTCCCGGGGTTATTACCCGTCTTAGTGTAGATAAGCCAGTAGCTACTGGAATCAAAGTGATAGATGCCATTATTCCCATAGGACGCGGACAGCGCGAACTTATTATTGGTGATCGTCAGACTGGCAAAACAGCTATAGCTATTGATACTATTCTTAATCAAAAAGGTCAAAATATGATATGCATCTATGTATCAATTAGCCAAAAAGATTCCAAACTTCGTAAAATTCAGACTCGTCTAGAAGAGGGTGGCGCTATGGCATATACAGTTATTGTGTCTGCAGGATCTTCAGAACCCGCGCCACTATCATATATCGCTCCTTATACGGGAGTATCCATAGCCGAATATTTTATGGACCAAGGAAAAGATGTTTTAATAATTTATGACGATCTTTCCAAACACGCCGTAGCCTATCGTGAAATATCTCTTCTTCTAAGACGTCCACCAGGTCGCGAAGCATATCCGGGAGATGTTTTTTATTTACATTCTCGCTTGCTTGAACGCGCTTGCCGAAGAAATCAAGAATATGGAGGCGGATCTATTACTGCTTTGCCGATAGTTGAAACGCAGGCTGGTGATGTGACTGCTTATATTCCAACCAATGTTATTTCCATTACTGACGGACAAATTTTTCTAGAGACGGATCTTTTTTATAAAGGTATTCGTCCAGCAGTGAATGTCGGTCTTTCTGTTTCTCGAGTAGGATCCAAAGCGCAAATTAAAGCGATGAAAAAAGTAGCAGGTACTCTTAAACTAGACTTAGCGCAATATCGTGAGTTGGAGGCATTTGCCCAGTTTGGTTCTGATCTTGATAATGCTACTAAACAACAACTTGAACGCGGAAAGCGGGCAGTGGAAGTTTTAAAACAGCCCCAATATGCCCCCATAGCCATAGAACGTCAGGTGGCAGTGCTTTATGCTCTAACTAAAGGTTATATGGATGATATACCGGTAGATAAAATTAAAGAATTTGAAGAGGGTCTTATAAATTACACGGAAAATAATACTAAAAAATTTTACAAAGAAATTATGGAAACAAACATCTGGACTGACACTGGCGAAGCAGAATTAAAAAAAGCAATAGAAGAATTCAAAGCTAACTTTTAACTTTATGAACTTTATGAACTAATTTATATGGCTAGTACCAAAGAAATTAAAAGGCGAATAAAAAGTGTCAAAAATACCAAGAAAATCACCAAGGCAATGGAACTTGTGGCTGCTTCAAAAATGAAAAGAGCAGTATCTTCTACTCTTGCTTCACGTCTATATGCGGAATATTCTTGGGAAATTTTAACCTCCATTGCCAGGAACACAGAAAAAATAACGCATCCGCTTTTTTTAGAACGTGAAGTAAAAAATATATTACTCCTTCTTATTACCTCCAACCGCGGACTTTGCGGTGCATACAACACTCAAATAATAAAGAAAGTGCTTTTTTTGTTAAAGAAAGAAAATGAGAATATTAAAATAGATATTATTACCATTGGTAAAAAGGGGGATATGATGATGCGTCGGGTAGGTAAAAATATTATAGCCAGTTTTTTTGAACTACCGAGCAATATTTCTCTCTCGGACATCGTTCCAATATCAGAACTGGCAATAAATGAATATAATCTCAAGCACTACGATAAAGTGCTTATAGCTTATACAGATTTTGTTTCTGCTCTTTCCCAGAAACCCAATATTAAACAAATTATACCAGTTTCTAAAACGAGTTTAAAAGAATTAATCGATACCTTGGGGGACGATCTTAGAAATAAAGATGAAAAACCTGCTTCTCAAACAGACAGGACGACGGATTATTTATTTGAAGGAGATCAAGATTTATTAATAGGGTCATTAGCGGAAAAATTAACCCGTATGCAAATATATCAAATGTTTCTTGAATCCAACGCTTCTGAACAATCTTCTCGCATGGTCGCCATGAAGAATGCTTCAGAAGCGGCCGGAGAGATGATAGATGATTTAACATTAGTATTTAACAAAGCTCGCCAAAGCAATATTACGCGAGAAATATCGGAAATAAGTGCGGGTATGGCATCGGTTAGTTAAAAGTTTATAAAGTTATAAAATTATTAATAAATAAAAAAGTTATGAAAACAACAGGCATAATAAAAAGAATAATCGGACCAGTAGTGGATGTTGCTTTTGAAAATGACGTCCCAAGTATTTACAGCGCCTTGACTATTAAGAAAGGAAACTCAGTGGTGGTTTTAGAAGTAGAACAGCACATCGGAGAAAATACTGTTCGTACCGTGGCTATGGATTCCACTGACGGTCTTTCTCGCGGAATGGAAGTTGTAAATACAGGTATTCCAATTTCCGTGCCTGTCGGCAAGGAAACGCTAGGAAGAATGTTTAATGTTCTAGGTGTTCCAATAGACAATGGCAAAGCCATATCTGCCACTGTACTTCCCATTCATCGCAAAGCTCCGGAATTTATTTCTCAATCCACTAAAGTGGAAATTCTTGAAACTGGTATTAAAGTCATAGATCTTATTTGCCCGGTATTGAAAGGAGGAAAAGTTGGACTTTTCGGAGGGGCTGGTGTCGGTAAAACTGTTGTCATTCAGGAACTTATTCATAACATTGCAAGTAAACACGGAGGCTATTCGGTTTTTGCCGGAGTGGGAGAACGCACTCGTGAAGGTAATGATTTGTATCACGAAATGAAAGAATCTAAAGTACTGGATAAAGTAGCTATGGTTTTCGGTCAAATGAACGAACCGCCAGGAGCGCGTTTACGCGTGGGGCTTTCGGGACTTACCATGGCGGAATATTTTCGTGATAAGGAAAATAAGGATGTGTTATTTTTTATTGATAATATTTTCCGTTTTACCCAGGCTGGTTCCGAAGTTTCCGCTTTACTCGGTCGTATTCCTTCAGCTGTGGGCTATCAACCGACCCTAGCAACAGAAATGGGAATTTTACAAGAACGCATTACTTCTACCGACAAAGGTTCTGTTACTTCTGTACAAGCTGTTTATGTACCGGCTGATGACTTAACTGACCCAGCTCCAGCTACTACATTTTCTCATTTGGATTCCACAGTAGTTTTAAATCGTTCACTTTCTGAAATAGGGATTTACCCCGCTGTTGACCCTCTTGACTCGTCTTCTACTATTCTTGATCCGAATATAGTAGGTAAAGATCATTATTATGTTGCTCGTGAAGTTCAGCGAGTGCTTCAACGTTACAAAGATTTGCAAGATATTATTGCTATCTTAGGTATGGAAGAATTGTCTGAAGCTGATAAAGAATTAGTGGCTCGTGCTCGCAGAATACAGAAATTTCTTTCCCAACCATTTTTTGTAGCTGAACAATTCACGGGAACAAAAGGGGAATATGTATTACTTACCGAAACTATTAGATCTTTTAAGGAAATTCTTGAAGGCAAACATGACGACAAACCGGAAAGCGATTTTTATATGAAAGGAGCTCTTTAGTAGTAGAAAGTAGAAAGTTCTTAAAGTTTATAAAGTAAAATGCAGGAAACTTGATAACTTTATAAACTTGATGACTTTATGAACTAATTCATGAAACAACTTAAATTAAAAATAATAACGCCGGAACGATTGGTTTTGGAAGAAATGGTAAATCAGGTTAGTTTGCCGACCACTCTTGGTGAAATAACGGTTTTACCAGACCATGTTCCTTTGATTACTGGATTAATTTCCGGAGATATTGTAGCTTTAGCAAATGGCGAACATATACCGATGGCAGTAGTAGGTGGATTTTTGGAAGTGAAACAAGATGAAGAAGGAATCACTAATGTAGCAGTCTTAGCTGATTTTGCGGAGCATCTTTCAGAACTCGGAGACGAGGCAATCAAAAAAGCCAAAGCTCGAGCGGAAGAACTAAGAAAACAAATGGAAAATAAAGAAGTGGTGGATTATGAACATTTTGCCGCAGAACTCGAACGCTCACTTACTCGCGTAAAAATTGCTGATAAATGGAGAACAAAAAAGTATAGGAAATAAGATGAGTAAATTTTATGTAGTAGCGACGCCAATAGGGAATATGAGAGATATTACTCTTCGGGCTATTGATATTCTAAAAGAAGTGGATTTGGTATTGTGTGAGGATACCCGAGAAACTAAAAAAATTCTACAAAAATATAATATCAATACGCCTACTCTGAGTTATCATATCCAAAGCAAACTTGCGAAAATTGATAGAATTTTTGAATTACTAAAAGAAGGAAAAAATCTAGCCTTAGTTTCTGACGCTGGCACGCCGACTATTTCTGATCCAGGAACAATGCTTATTTCTAAAATTAAAGAAAATTTAAAGGATATAGAAATAATTCCAATACCGGGAGCTTCAGCCGTAATAGCTGCGCTTTCCGCTTCTGGGCTACCTACGCACGGATTTACTTTTCTTGGTTTTCTTCCTCATAAAAAGGGAAGAGAAACTTTATTCAAAGAAATTGCAGAATCAAAACGCGCTATGGTTTTTTATGAATCTCCACATCGCATTTTAAAAACATTAGAATCTTTGCAAAAATTTTGTCCAAATAAAAAAATTTGTATTGCTCGTGAAATTACCAAAATTTATGAAGAATTTAAAACTGGATCTCCAGCTGAACTTTTAAAATATCTAACAAAAAATCCCATCAAACAAAAAGGAGAATTTACGGTAATAGTGGCATAAAAATAATAAAAGGGTGATTCTGTTGTAACAAAATCACCCTCTTTGGGGGTGAGTTATTTTTTGAATAACTCGTTTTTCTTTTTTTTCTCGAGTGTTTTTATTTCTCGAGAAATTTTTTTGAAAAGCTCGCCAGGACCCATCTTTTCTATTTGTTTTCTCGCTTCTTCATCAGAAAAAGCATAAATTGTAGTCGGTAGTCTTTCGACTACTGGTACTTCACCAACATGATTTCGCAGAAAAATATAAACATCCATAAAAAACTCCTTTTTCTTAAATTATAAACAATATAAAAAATATGTCAACTACAATAGATTCTCTGGATCCACGGACACTTCAAAAGAAGGAGGGAGAGAAGAAAGTAAATTTTTTAAATTTTGATCCACTGAAGAACCAACAGAGAGCTCTGGTAAAGACCATTTTTTTGTTTCTATTTTTATCAGGGCATTTGTCACATACTGATTTTTATTTTTAGGAACGAATCCACTAAAAATTTCAGGATTATATTCTTTTAGGAGTTCTTTTAACGTTTGTCTGGCCTTGATTGATTCTGTTTTATCGCCCAGAAAAGTAATTTTAATAAAACGTTTAAAAGGTGGATAATTTAAATTTTTTCTGTCTTCTAGCTCTTCCCGTATAAAATGGAGTAAATTTTCTGATTTAACAGCCAGAAGGGCAGGGTCGTTTTTATTTTTTGTTTGGATGATAAGTTTTTTTTCTGTTTTAGAAAGTATAGAAAGCAAAAGTTGAATTATTTTTTCACTCATTTTGAAATTTGGTATACTCCAGAGAGAATCAAAAGAAGCAACTATTGATAAATCAACTTTTGCTTTTAGATAAAAAAAGGCCATTTCTGTGCCCACTAGTATTGAACCGGAATTTTTCTCAAACTCTTTTGTAATTTTTTCTGCCTCTTTATCTGTTTTTACTGATTCTCTATTTAATTTAAAAATCTTAATTTTGGGGAATTTATTTTTTATTTCTGCTAAAACTGTATCTGTGCCAATACCCAAAGGCATTAAATTCCAACCTCCGCAGTTCGCACATTTAATCTCCGGCTCTTTTTCTGTATTACATTTATTGCAAACGAACATTCTTTTTTTGTTATCACGAGAAAGATACAATACTACCGGAGCCAAACATTTTTCACAATTTATCGTTTCATTACAGTCTTTACATATGGTGTGTGTGGCCAGACCTTTTCTTAATGAAAAGATAAAAATATTTTTTTTGTTTTTTAAACTATGTTGTATTTCCTCGATGCTTTTCTCAGAGAATATTTTAAAAGAATTTTTAGATGAGTTCTGCGCCTCTTCTTCCTTATGGGGATTGGGATTTACTATATTTATCATCGCTTCATCAAAATTAGTCCTGAAAGACAAAGGATATACTTCACTTAAACCGTCTATTTCTTTTCTAGCTATAGTTTCATAACGCAATAAAGTGTCAGCCAATATGAATTTTACATTAATTTTTGAGGCATAAACTTCCGCAAAAATTCTCAAATCAAAATGAGGTCTCGGAAACATCTTGTAAACGTCTGAATTTTCATGTTCTACTATTATTGCTCCTAAATCTGTGCGGGGGATAGACAAATATTGGGCGGTTCCCAATATTAATACCCCATGTGCAGAATTAACTATTTGTTCATATTTTTCAATGATTTTTTTAGGTTTTAATCCTCCGTGCATAGAAAAAGTGAAGTTTTCTATACCTTTTGATAATGCTTGCTGAAAAATTTCTATGTCATATTCTGTTGGCAATACTATAAAAACAGATTTTTTTAAAGCGAAATATCCGCGAATTAAAGTTTTATAAAAAGAAATACGATCTTCCAGTTGAGCCTGTAGAAGCAATTTTTCAGTTTTGATGTTTTCAGAAGCATTAGTTAATTCCTTTTTATCTTTTTTTTCACTGAAAGTATTTTTATTCTTCTCGGAAAATTTCACTATTTCATCGTATTTTTCTCGGAAGATGGCAGGAATGAAAGATGCGACTCCGATATTTTTTGGGGAAACAAAATAAGAACTCAATTCTAAGGCAGATTCTAAAAATTCATTTCTAAAAATAGAGTGTTCTTTTATTTCAACTATTTTTTTTAATTGGAAGGGCATATTTTTTATACCCGATTTAGTATTCGTTACATCTTGGCAAGAAATGACCAAGCCTAGAATTTTTTTATTACGTAAGAAAATGCTTACGATACTTCCATTTTTTACATCTTTGGCAGTGAAATAGGTCAATTCCGTTCTGAAGGATCCTTTATCTAACGGTATTACAGTTACAATTTTCATGTTTCTATTCTAACATAACTTGTGATATATTTACTTTATGGGATTTTTTTCAAGAAAATTGGGCATAGATTTGGGAACGGCCAACACCTTGGTATTTCTGCCCGGCAGAGGAATAGTTCTAAACGAGCCTTCAGTAGTGGCGGTTTCCGAGCAAGATAGTAAAATTTTGGCCATAGGTTTTGAGGCGAAAGATATGATTGGAAAAACACCGGATTCTATCATCACTTATTGTCCGATGAAAGACGGAGTGATCGCGGATTATCGCGTGACCGAAGCTATGCTTCGTTATTTTATTAATAAAGCGTTGGGAAGATTTAATCTCTTCAAACCTGATGTTATGGTTTCCGTGCCAGCAGGCGTTACTTCTACAGAACGCAGAGCTGTGGTAGAAGCGGCTATACGCGCAGGCGCTAAAAATGCTTATGTGGTAAAAGAGCCAATCTTGGCTGCCATAGGCGCTGGTATTCCAATTTATGAATCAAAAGGATATATGATAGTTGATATCGGCGGAGGCACAACAGATGTGGCTGTTATCTCATTAGGTGGTATTGTTTCTTCCACTTCAGTAAAATGTGCCGGCAATAAAATCGATCAAGCTATTGCAGATTATATTAAAAAAACTTTTAATTTGGCGATCGGAGACAAAACAGCAGAAGAAGTAAAAATAAAGATTGGTGCGGCTGTTCCTCTGGAAGAAGAACTCAGAGTTACTATTAAAGGGCGGGATTTTATTCAAGGATTGCCCCGATCTGCTCAAGTTGGAACCAATGAAATAGTGAAAGCCATAGATGGAGAATTAAAACAAATAATCAAAGCCATCAAAGATGTTTTGCAGGAAACTCCGCCGGAACTTGCTTCTGACATAATGGATTATGGCATTATTATGACAGGCGGTTCATCCCAATTGCGTAATTTTACAGATCTGGTTTACAGAAAAACTGGGGTAAAAGCAACCTTAGCCGAGGATTCTATTTTTTGTGTGGTAAAAGGCACCGGTATCGCTCTTGAACACCTGGATGTCTATAAAAAAACAGTTCTAAGCAAAAAATAATGGAAATTTTAGATAATCTGGATAAAAATAATTTGCATCACGCATATTTGATAGAAGGAACTGAAGAGGAAATTGTGCCTGAAATTTTTAAGTTCATGGAAATTTTAGGAATAGAAACTTCTGCTAATCCGGACTTTTATCATATATCTGTAGATTCCTTTAAAATTGAAGATGCTCGCAATTTAAAATCCGTGGAACACGAGAAAAGTTTTTCAACTGGCAAAAAGATATTCCTAATTTCTGCCAATAATTTTTTACTTGAAGCGCAAAATACCTTGCTTAAAATATTTGAAGAACCGATAGAAAATACGCATTTTTTTATAATAATACCTAATACAGATACTCTTTTGAAAACTCTTGTTTCTAGATTTTATTTAATCAAAACAAAAACAAAATTGGGGGATGAATTAAAAGAAGCAGAAAAATTTATGGCTCTGCCTCTAAAAAATAGAATTGATTTTATTAAAGAATTATTGGTTGAACCGGAAAAAGATGCTGGAATTGTCTTATTAGATTCTACTAGATCTAAAGCTTTAAAATTTTTAAATGCACTCGAAACTATTTCACAAAGTAAATTTCTAAAAAATTCTTCTGGCTTGACCCTTCCCGGAGTACCGGGCGGGACCCACACCATTCAGAATTCTTTAGAAATTTACTTTAAACATATTTTTAAAGTTCGGGAATTTTTGAATCAACCTGGTTCATCAGTGAAAAACTTAATGGAATCCTTAGCTTTAATTACACCTAATTTAAAATAGATGTTATAATTCAATATATGCAATACAATTTTTCAAATTTTAAATTGGGAAATAATAAGATAGTAGAATATCTGATTAGAGAATATAGCCAACTTAATATCGGCCGGGCTTCACCTGTGATATTAGATGGAGTTTCTGTAGAATCATATGGTTCTTATGTTCCATTAAAGAATGTAGCCTCAGTTTCTATTGAAGACCCCAAAACCTTACGCATTACTCCTTGGGATAAAAATCAAATTAAGGAAATCGAAAAAGCCATAGTATCTTCGAATCTGGGATTATCAGTGGCTGCGGACGCTTCTGGTATTCGAGTTATTTTTCCACAATTAACGACAGAAACAAGACAGACTCTGGTGAAAGTGTTAAAAGAAAAATTGGAAGAAAGTAGAATAACGGTACGCAAAGAACGTGAACGGGTTTGGGATGAAATTCAGAAATTAGAAAAAGAAGGAAAAATAACTGAGGATGATAAATTTAAAGCAAAAGAGGATTTACAAAAAATTATAGATGAAACAAATAAAAATTTAGAGAATATTTTTGAAAAGAAAGAAAAAGAAGTGCTGGGGTAAATTAGGTGCTAGTTTCTAGGTGCTAGCTTAAAGAAAGAAACATATGAATATATTAATTTTTATTATAATTTTATTGGTATTGGTTTTGGTCCATGAATTTGGGCATTTTTTTGCCGCTAAAAAATTTGGCATCAGAGTGGATGAATTTGGTTTTGGTTTTCCCCCTAGATTATTTAGTTTTAAAAAAGGAGAAATTGAATATAGTTTTAATCTTTTGCCAATTGGAGGATTTGTAAAAATTTTTGGTGAAAATCCTGATGAAGAAAATACTTTTGGCCCTGATGCCTCCAGAAGTTTTATAAATAAACCAAAATATAAGCAGGCTGTAGTGCTTTTTGCCGGAGTGTTTGCGAATTTTTTACTTGCTTGGTTTTTGTTTTCTTTGGGTTTTATGTCAGGACTTCCGACTTCAGTGGGAAATGAGCCTAGAGGATATTCAATGGCAGACACCCATTTGGTAGTAGTTTCTGTTTTGGCTGATTCGCCGGCTGAAAAAGCGGGATTAAAATCCGGAGATAAAATAGTTTATATAAAAAGCAATAATCTCGACACGAATTATATTAGTCCTGAAACTGTAAGGTCTTTTGTTGCTTCGGGTAATAAAATAGAAATTGGATATTTACGTGGAAAAGACACAATATATAATACAGTAGAAATTACCCCTCAAAATGACAATGGCAGTTTTTTTATAGGTATTTCTATGGATCAGATAGGAATCGTTAAATTGCCTGTTTTAACGGCTTTTTGGGAAGGGTTAAAATTAGACTGGTTTGTAACAAAAGGCACGGTTGTGGGGCTTTATACGCTTATAAAAGAGGGTATAGAAGGGAGGGGAAGCCTTGCTTCTGTTACAGGTCCTGTTGGCATGGTAGGAATAGTGGGTAATGCTTATCAATTTGGCTTTGTGTACCTGCTTTCCTTTTCTGCCTTGATTTCAGTAAATTTGGCTATTATCAATCTCATTCCTTTTCCCGCCTTAGATGGTGGACGTTTGTTTTTCCTTTTGATTGAAAAAATAAAAGGCTCTCGTTTAAATCCTAAATTCGCTAACACCGTCAACATGGTCGGTTTTGCCGTTTTAATTATTTTAATGCTTCTTGTTACTTACCACGATGTAGTTAAATTATTCTAAAATTAATTAATATGAAAAAAAAGAAATTGAAGATAGGCGTACTCTTTGGGGGTAAATCAGCGGAGCATGAAGTTTCTATAATGTCAGCTAAAAACATTATTAGAGCTTTGGATAAAGAAAAATATCAAATATTTCCCATAAAAATAAACAGAAATGGAAAATTTAATTTTAATATTATTAAAAAAATGGACGTTATCTTTCCTGTATTGCATGGTCCTTTTGGGGAAGATGGAAGCATGCAAGGATTGCTGAAGGTTCTTAATCTTCCTTTTGTCGGATCCAGTGTTTTGGGATCGGTTGTCAGTATGGATAAAGATGTGATGAAGAAACTTCTAAAAGAAGCTGGGATTCCCATCGGTAAATTTATTGTTCTTTGCGTCACAGAAAAAATAACGTTTGAAAAAGTTATAAAAATTTTGGGTTCCTCTTTGTTTATAAAACCTGCCAATATGGGTTCTTCGGTTGGCATTAAAAAAGCTGAAAATAAAAAAGAATTCGTCGCTGGTATTAAAAATGCTTTTCGATATGATTCTAAAATTATTATTGAGGAAACAATAAACGGAAGAGAAATCGAATGTTCCGTATTGGGAAATGAAAAGCCCTTGGCTTCAATTCCTGGAGAAATTGTCCCAATCAATGATTTTTATTCCTACAAAGCAAAATATATAAAAAAGAATGGAGCAGATCTTTTAATTCCAGCCAAACTTACCAAAGCAACAATTAAAAAAGTTCAAAATTTAGCAATTAAAGTATTTCAAACTCTTAATTGTGAAGGAATGGGGCGAGTAGATTTTTTTGTGAAGAAAAATGGGGAAGTATTAGTGAATGAAATTAATACCATTCCAGGATTTACAGCTATAAGTATGTATCCCAAATTATGGGAAGCAAGTGGTTTGCCCTTACCAAAACTTTTAGATAAATTGATCAATCTTGCCATAGAGAGATTTAAACGAGAGTCAAAATTAAAAACTACAGTTTCTTAAATAAGCTTGCATTTTAAAGGAAATTATATTAATCTATATATATGTCACAAGAAAGACTTATAAAACTTGCCTGTTCTGCTTGTAAGCGTATAAATTACTGGTCTGGCAAAAACAAGAAATTGGTAACTGAAAAAATCGAGCTGAAAAAATATTGTAAATGGTGTAAAAAACAGACCAAGCATAAAGAAACCAAGAAATAATTTCTATTTTACGCCTATTCTGATATACTTAAGTTTAACAATAATTTTATTTATTGTATTCTTTTTGTTTTGGGCGATTAGTTAAGTGGTATAACTTCGGTCTCCAAAACCGATGTCGGGAGTTCGATTCTCTCATCGCCTGCAGGTGAAAAAAAATGATAATAAAAATTTGAATGAAAAATGCGGGGTTTTTGGAATCTGGGACGAAAATGAAGCATCTCGTTATGTTTATTTTGGACTTTTTGCTCTTCAACATAGAGGACAAGAACAAACAGGCATTGCTTCAACTAACGAAAAGAAAATTTTTTTCTATAAAAATCGAGGATTAGTAAGCCAAGTTTATACTGAAAAAATAATAAAAAAACTTTCTGGTCTCGCTGCTATTGGTCATAATCGCTATTCAACTTCGCGCGGCACGAGCACAAAGCATACTCAGCCAGTTATTATTAACAATACTGTTGCTTTTGCTCATAACGGTAATTTACCAAGTACCAAAGCATTAACAGATTTTCTTAAAAAAAATAAAATACCCACTAGAAATAATTCCGATTCGGAACTGATGACAAAAGCCATCGGTTTTTATATGAAAAAGGGGATGTCCTTGCCGAAAGCCATAATAAAATCATATCCTCTTTTTACTGGAGCATTTTCTTGTATAGCGCTTTCCAAAAAAGAATTAGTGGCCTTCCGCGATCCCAGAGGAATTCGACCTTTTGTCCTAGGCAGAAAAGGGAAAAAAATCATCGTTGCCTCGGAAACATGTGCTCTCAGAGCATGTGGCGCAGAATTTGTGAGAGAAATACTTCCTGGAGAAATGACAGTTATATCAAAAAAGGGGATCAAAAGTAAAATTCTTGCGAAAGAAGAACCGAAACTTGATATTTTTGAATTTGTTTATTTTTCTCGCCATGATTCTTTAATGTTAGGAAAATCCGTTTATCAAGTCCGTAAAAATTTCGGAAAGATGTTGTTTAAAGAACACCCTAATGTCAAATTTGATGTTGTAATACCGATACCGGAAACTTCTATTCCAGCGGCTATCGGTTATTCCCAAGCATCTGGTATTCCTTTTGAAATGGCTTTAAATAAAAATCGTTATATCCACCGTACATTTATTGAGCCTTTGCAAGTAAGCCGTGACCAAAAAGTTAAAATGAAATTGTCTGTGCTTCGAAAGATTATAAAAAATAAACGCATCGGAGTAATAGATGATTCAATTGTTCGTGGAACAACAAGCAAACAAATTGTCAGAATGCTTTTTGAGGCCGGGGCCCGCGAAGTACATTTTCTAGTCGGTTCAGCTCCAGTTAAATTTCCAGATTTTTATGGAATCGACACTCCTAAACAAGAAAATCTTATTTCCTCACAAAAAACGATAGAAGAGACTCGTCGACATCTAGGTGCAACATCTTTATCATTTCTTTCTATCGATGGGATGGTAAAAGCCACGGGTTTGCCTAAAAAAAGATTTTCTCTTTCCGCTTTTAATGGAGAGTATCCACTGCCTATTTTTGAACACGAAAAAGAAATAAAATATAAAAAATAATATGAGAATTGCATTACTTATTTCCGGAGAGGGAACAACAATGGAAACAATCATAAAAGCTACGCAAAATGATACACTAAAAAACGTAAATCCTGTTTTAGTTATTGCAAGTAAAGAAAACGCTAGTGGTCTGATAAAGGCCAAAAATCTTGGTATTTCTGAAAAAAATATTTTAGTTATAAATCCGAAAAATTTTAAAACCGGAGAAGAATTTGGTGAAAAAATAATAAAAGAATGTAAAGAAAGAAACGTTGATTTTATTGGTCAATATGGTTGGCTGGTAAAGACACCTGAAAATGTGTGTGAAACGTTTAAAGAAAGAATCATTAACCAGCATCCAGGACCATTGGATAATGGGAGACCTGATTTTGGCGGAGCTGGTATGTATGGTAAGCGAGTGCATGAAGCGCGGCTTGAATTTGTTCGTCGAACCAACCACGATTTTTGGACAGAAGCCACAAGTCATCGTGTCACTTCTAAATTTGACGAGGGAACAATCTTAAAAATAAAACGAGTTCCTATATTTCCTGGCGACACAGCAGAAATTTTACAAGCCCGAATGCTTCCTATAGAACACGAAATTCAGATAGAAATATTAAAAGATTTTTCAGAAGGAAAAGAAAAAGAGTTTTATCGTGATTTATCGCTTATTCGTAAAGAAGAGGAAAATATTTTAGAGGAATCTAAAGAATTAGCAAAGAAAATGTATCCCAATGGTTAATAAACAAAAAATTTTAATAATAGGAAGCGGGGGGCGAGAGCATGCTATCGGATGGAAAATAGCGCAATCACCAATCTGTGGTAAACTTTATTTTGCCCCCGGTAATGGAGGTACTCTTAATATTGGTGTAAACATAGGTATAAAAGCGACAGATATAAAATCTCTCATTACATTTGTGAGAAAAGAAAAAATTGATTTGACTCTGGCTATACCCGATGATCCGCTGGCTCTTGGTATTGTAAATGAATTTCAAAAAGAAGGTCTTAGAATTTTTGGACCGACAAAAGAAGCTGCTCAATTAGAGTCTTCTAAATCATTTGCCAAAAATTTTATGCACAGACACAATTTACCGACGGCGAAGTTTAAAACTTTTATTGTTTTTAGCGAAGCTTTAAAATATGTAAATACACTGAACTTGCCGATTGTGATTAAAGCGAGTGGACTTGCTTTTGGTAAAGGAGTAATTATTGCTCAAACTGAAAGAGAGGCTCATGAAGCGTTAGAAAATATTCTAATTAAAAAAATTTTTGCTGAAGCGGGGAAGGAAGTGGTGATTGAAGAATTTTTAACGGGTCCTGAAATTTCTATTCATGCATTTTCGGACGGTAAAAATTATTCTATTTTCCCAGCTTCCCAAGATCATAAACGTATAGGGGAAGGAGATACAGGTCCCAATACCGGAGGGATGGGCACTATAGCGCCCCTGCCTTTTGTTGCAGAAGAATTAAAGAAAAATATAGAAGAAAATATAATAAAAACTACTTTGGCTGGAATGCTAGAAGAAAAAAATATATTTTCCGGAGTTTTATATCCCGGTCTTATGTTGACTAAAGATGGTCCCAAAATCCTTGAATATAATGCGCGTTTTGGGGATCCTGAAACGGAAACTTATATGAGATTGCTTCACACAGATCTATTAGAAATTATAAATGCATGTATTGATCAAAATCTTGATAAAATAAAAATAGAATGGAAAAAAGAATCTGCTTGTACTATTATGCTTGCTTCAAGTGGTTATCCGGGTGTTTATGAAAAAGGGAAAATTATCGGAGGTATAAAAGAAGCTGAATTAGAAAAAAATATTGTTGTGTTTCATGCCGGCACGAAAATAGAAAATAGTAATTTAGTCACGAATGGAGGACGAGTTTTGGCAGTAAGTGCTATCGGGACAAATTTAAAAGAAGCTCTTGTCATTGCTTATGAAGCAATTTCAAAAATTTCATTTGAGGGCATGCAATACAGAAGAGACATAGGCAAAAAGGTTTTTCTTTGACGCATCAAACCATTTTATTTCTTTGTCCCGTTTGAACCAGGTCATTTGACGTTTGGTATACTTGATAGTTTCCTTTACCATCTTTTCGTAAGTAGGGGAATCATATTCAAAACCAAATTCTTTTAATCTTTTTTTTGCCACTCCAGATTTTTTTAAACTTTTAATTTCTTTCAATAATTTATCTTGAAACATTTTTTTTACTCTTTTTTCTATTTTCTTTTTTAATTTATCTGGTGGTAAATACAATCCAATTTTAATAAATTTATATGATGACACATTTTTTGCCATGGCTGAGTTTGTATCATATTTCAATTCAGGAACTTTACCTAGGGCTTTAGCTATTTCAATAGCTCTGACTAATCTGATTTTATTATTTTGTTCATTTTTGTTTTTTATATCTTCTGCCCGTCTAGGATCTAATTTTTTCAAATACTCGAATAATGCGATCGCTGATTTTGAGTGTAGAGTTTTACGAAGTTTTGGATTTGGTAAAACTTCTGGGAAAACTATTCCTTTAGTAATAGCATCAATATAAAAACCCGTACCTCCACAAATAATTGGAATTCTATCTCTACTTACAATCTCCGCTATAGCGGAGATTGCCAATTTTTGATATTCAGCGACTGTAAATTTCTTTTTAGGATCTACAACATCAAGTAAATGATGTGGAACACCTTTCATTTCTTTTTTGGTGATTTTGCCGGTCCCAATATTCAAATTCTTATAAACTTGTCTAGAATCGGCCGAAATGACCTCTCCGTCTATTTTTTTAGCAATTTTAACAGCTAAATTACTCTTTCCGGTGGCTGTTTGACCCAAAATTACAATAATTTTTTGCTTTTTCATTATCCAAACAAAATCTTATTTCAAAATCTTAATATCTGCGCCGATGGAATTTAAGCGTTTGGCTATTTCTTCGTAGCCTCGATTGATCATATACACATTACGCAGAATAGAGGTGCCCTCTGCTGCCAGCATCGAAATAAGTATGACCATAGAAGGCCGAAGGGCAGGAGGACACACGATTTGGGCAGATCTTAATTTAGTTCCGCCGATTATATACACCCGATGCGGATCAGCCAGGGTGATGTTTGCTCCAAGACGATTTAATTCAGTGAAATAGATGGCACGATTTTCATAAACCCAATCATGAATCATTGTTTGACCTTTTGCCCGAATAGCAATAGGTACAAAAAACGGCAAATTGTCTATATTGATTCCCGGATAAGGGTTTGAATGAATCTTATCAACCAGTGCTTTTAATTTGCTTGGGAAAATTTCAATATCTGCCAGTTTCGTACGGCCATTATAAGAATAATATCTTTTTAGTATTTTAAATTTTAAATTCATCCTCTTTAATTTTTCAAGTTCCAAGGAAAGAAAATCGATGGGACATCTGGTTATAGTGAGTTTTGAATCCGTAACTATACAGGCCGAGATAAACATCATAGATTCAATTGGATCCTCACTGTTCCAATATTCAATATCTTTATTTATTCCTTTTATTCCATGAACAATCAAAGTAGAGGTACCGATACCATCTACTTTAACCCCCAAGGCTTCAAGGAAAAAACACACCTCCTGCACCATATAATTTGCGCTGGCAAAGGATATAGTAGTAATGCCTTGAATCAAAGCAGCAGCTGTCAAAATATTTTCACAAGCGGTATCTCCCGATTCATACATTACAATATTTGCTGTTTTTAATTTTGAAGTGCTTATTTCATAATTTTGTGATGTAGTTTTTATTTTTACTCCGAATTCTTCTAGGGCATAAGTATGGGCGGCAATAGTGCGTCTTCCTAAGTTACATCCTTGGGCATGAGGCAAGGAAAAAGATGAAAGTTTATGAATTAAAGGTCCTATCAGCATTACCACAGAACGGGTTTTGACAGATGATTGAACATTGATATTTTTTAATTTAAAATTTCTAGGCGGAATTATTTGAACAGAATTTTGATTAATCCATTTTACTTTTGCTCCGATGCTTTGAAGTATTTCAATTACTCTAAATACTTCTTCAATCCGGGCAATACCATGCAATGTTGTTATTCCTTTATTAAGCAAAGAAGCGCAAAGAAGTCCCACCGAACCATTTTTAGAAAAATTTGTAGCAATACTGCCATGCAGTTTTTTACCGCCTTTTACTTTAAAATCAAGTGTTATGTTATCTGTTTTGTTTGTTTTCATATGTGTGCAGTATTCTTGAATTAGTCCGAACGCATTTCGCCGCCTGCGGTGGCGAGGAACCCCCCGCGAATTCGGAGCGGCTTCGCCGCGAGATTTAACAATTTCCAATTTTTCTTTGGCGGCAACTAATTCAGAATTCGCAAAGCGAATACCAAATGTATTGTATGAAAATTTTAAGAAAAAATCAAAAAAGAAAGCCACTTGTTTGGGACAAGTGGCAAACCCTGTTGAGTTCATCTCGGAACTCGGCGTTTCTGCGTCATGCGGTACGCATCGACGATGAACACGAGCGAGACCAATTGCTGGAGAAAGAGCCATGGATACCCCTGAATCCACATCAGCCACCCGCAGGTGACATGCATGAGGACATACCAGAGATAACCACTAGCTCGCTCTTTCGCAAGCAAATAAGTCCCAACGAGGAATCCCAACACGAGTCCGATTTCCAGCCATTGATTGATGGTAGTGATACCACCGAAATCGTAGAGGCTGTAGCCGAATCCGAGCGGGATACAGACGAGTGCGAGGTGATCGAGCCAGCGTGGCGGATTCTTGGTTGTGCCGCGAAGTGCGATGACGAGACCCAGCACCATTGCCGGAGCACCGCTCGCTTCTACCGAAGCCGCAATCCAGTTACGCCAACTGACGAGGATGATTACCCATGGAGGCAGACCAACGATGTACACTGCCCACGAAGCAATCCGCCACCTCCGCGCCTTCGCCTCGTCGCCGCGATTACGCGCGTGTTCCGAGAACGAGAGGAAGATCTTGTTGAGGAGGTAGAACCCTCCTCCAAGCCACTGAAGTACTTGGTGCAAGGGTTACCTCCTTCTGTTTTGAAATGTGCATTACCACGGCCTCTCGCGTGGCAGAGTTCATGGAATTATGTATTTTCCACGACGCTTGAGTTTAGCATTTTAGAACATAAAAGTCAAGAGGCGGCAAGTGTCGCCTCTTGGGAGTGTTTAAAAAATTTTTCTTTTCTTCTTTCCGTTAAAACATGGTTCGAGCCGATTGTTTTTCCGGGCTCTTTGGCGGTTTTGAAATCTCGCGGCGAAGCCGCTCCGAATTCGCGGGGGGTTCCTCGCCACCGCAGGCGGCGAAATGCGTTCGGACTAATTCAAGAATACTGCACCACGAAAGAAATTGCAAGTTTGAAGGGTTCGCCTCGCTTCGCTCGGCGACTAATTTGTATTGGGTTTTCGGGGCAAAAACGAATTTGCGATTTTGAAAGAAGAAAAGAAAATTTTTTAATCCTTAACCCAACAAATCTATGAAATACATACTTTACGCAAGAAAAAGCACCGAAGAAGACGACCGCCAGGTTTTAAGTATTGAAGCGCAACTCGTAGAGTTGCAAGAGTATGCCGCCAAAGAAAAATTGGAAATTGTTGCCTCGCTTTGCGAGGCCAAAACCGCCAAAGAGCCCGGGCGAATTAAATTCGCAGAAATGTTGGCAATTCTCGAATCCGGAAAAGCAGACGGAATAATTTCATGGCACCCGGACAGATTAGCTCGCAATTCGGTGGATGGCGGAAAGATTATTCATTTTGTGGATCGCGGCTTGATTCGTTCCCTCAAATTTCCCACCTTTTGGTTTGAACCGACACCACAAGGATTATTCATGCTTAATATTGCTTTCGGTCAATCAAAATATTTTGTAGATAATTTGCGAGAGAATGTGAAAAGAGGTTTGCGTCAAAAGATACGAAATGGAACATGGCCAGGCTGGGCTCCGGTAGGCTACACCAATAATCCAAAAACTCGTGGAATAGATATTGACCCTGAAAAATCTCCCAAAGTTAAGAAAATGTTTGAACTCTACGCCACCGGAGCATATACACTCCATTCTCTCGCAAATTGGTGTAAGAAAAGTGGTTTAGTTGGAAATCTCGGCAAGCCACTTGTTATCGCCAACATTCAGAAAAATCTACAAAATATTTTCTATCTCGGATTGATGAAATGGAAGGGGGAAATTTTTGAGGGAAAACACGAGCCGTTAATCTCAAAGAAACTTTTTGATAAATGTCAGGAAGTGATGTTGAAGCGTGGGAAAGTACAAGAAGTGAGAAAACACCACTTCGCTTTTCTTGGCTTAATGAAATGTGCTTCTTGTGGTTGCTCAATTACTGGCGAACGACAGAAAGGACATAATTATTATCGTTGCACGAAGAAAAAAGGTCTTTGCCAAGAAAAGCATTATCTCCGTGAGGAAGCACTAACCGAACAAATCACTTCTTATCTTCAAAAAGTTTCTTTATCGAGCCAAGACACCGAGAAAGTTTTGGCGGCGTTAGATGGCGAGCAGGATAAAGCGCGAGAGGAGGCACAAAGCGAGGTTATTATTTTTAAAGAGCAGTTATTAAAAGTTGAGATAAAACTTCAAAAACTTTTAGACATCTATCTTGCCGACGCTTTATCCACAGAAGAATACGCCGCCAAAAAACGAAGTTTGATTTCCGAAAAAATGTCGTTAAGCGAGAAAATCACTGATTTTGAGACAAAAGGATTGTCTTGGCTCGAACCGGCTCGTGAGTTCGTTTTATCCTTGAATCAAGCCGCGAAATTGATTGAGGAGAATAATCTTTCGGAATTGCCAACATTTCTGAAAACAATC